>Ga0325410_1003906_pt1 | contig 16774 bp, 13 predicted proteins | sample PopdelMetagenome_16_FD_206182 | JGI IMG/M metagenome (GOLD analysis project Ga0325410, IMG submission 206182) | Populus deltoides microbial communities from Bellville, Georgia, United States - Xylem-PdIQD-R3 | ecosystem: Host-associated > Plants > Phyllosphere > Stem > Wood/Secondary xylem...
AGGTTATGTGTCAACCATTTTAAGTATGTCCTACCGACGATGCGCTTGGACATTTCCACTGTAATTTTAGGTCTGCCACACATCAAACAGTTACCTTTACAAGGCCATTTCAGAGCTTTCTGCAGTGCATCATGGGAAAAAAATGGCATATTTGTCCCAGGCAACTGAAATCAGCATACCATTTTTGGAAGCCATTCATGTAACAAGATTCCAGTTCATTTCCGCTGCAGCCACCTTCTTTGAAGAATCAGTACCTCGTATGGAACTATGAATTGTGACTGGCTCGAGTTTTAAATTACATGTTGATGGCGATCGAAGAAGGATCTCAGTTCGCGCTCATCAGATAAACTTTTTAATAATGTTATTAAATCTAACCCAACATGTTAAACCTGAAATTTTTTTGATTATATTTCATGCTTAGCTCAAATTTTAAATTACATAGTAAAAGAATTTTTCTAGTATAATTTAGTAGATTTGTCAAGTTAAAGAAAACTCGGAGAATTAGTAAAAATATAATTTGATTTTAAAAATATTTTTAAAATGATATTTTTTTTAAATATATTGAGATGGCAATACATTAGATTAACTCAAGTCAACTTAAGTTAATTTGTTAAATATATGATTGGGTCATAAACTTTATTAAATTTAATAACTTTGTTTTTTCTTTGAAATTATTTTTATTTAATTATATAATAAAAAAGTAGACGATTGCAAAATCAAGCATCAACTCAATACTGAGATGTTTTTATGAGACCACGATAATCTCATAAAAAATAAATTGAAATAAATCATGAAGCTTAAAAATCCAATAATTATGTTTTTTTCTGGAATAATTTTTTATTTAATAATATGATAAAAAAAATATATGCTAAAAAAATCAAGCACCAACACAATAATGGTATGTTTTTCTAAAATCATAATAACCCTATAAAAAATAAATTGAAATAAATCACAAGTCCAATTCATAATAATTATGTTTTATTTGGAACTATTTTTTATTTAAAATATGATAGATCCTTTTTTATTTAATAATATGAGAGAGAAAAATAGATGATCGTAAAACTGAGCATCAATCCAATGCTGAGATATTTTTCCGAGACCACGATAACCCTCTTAAAAAAACCGAAATGTTTTTATAACACTATGATAACCTCGTAAAAGAAAATCAAAATATATAAAAAAATTACAGTTTCCAATAAAACTCAATGCATGTAAATGAAAATAAATTAATAAAAAGAGCAAATAAAAAAAGAAAAGTAAGAAAAAAATAGAAAACAAAAAAAATACATGTTACTGTTCATTGAGGAGAGAACAATAATTTTGCCTTCTAGCTTTTGTTAGGGTGAGTTTGCCATTTTGTTTTGGAAGCGTTTTTAAAAAAAATTAAATTTTTTAATTTTTTTCTTTGTTTCAAATTAAAATTTTTTTATATTTTCAGATTATTTTGATGTACTGATGTTAAAAATAACTTTTAAAAAATAAAAATATATATATTATTTTAATATATTTCTAAATAAAAAATACTTTAAAAAATAATCGCTACTACGTTTCCAAACTTACCCAAATTAACGATGGACACATTTGCATCGAACTACTTCAAACTTCCATCGGTGTGTGTTTTGTAGGTAGGCAGTATAACTTTGGGCATGCTAGAACACACGAGATGGTGATTTTCTATATCATTTACTTACTAGCCATTATTTGCGATCAAAATTGCAACCCTCAGCGGTTGAAGAATCATCATCGATTATTAGACTATAATAGTGACTGGGTGTTCCTTGTCTCCAACAAGCAAGATTTGAGATCCTTCTTCCATCACCATCACACCATCTTCGTTAGCACTGCTGGGGTGCTCACTGTTAAATAATATTTATGTAGTCTTATTTATTAAGGGTAGAATAGTACTTTCAGTTTAACCTATATATACTTTGTTTGTATTTAGGTTAAGACTGAGCACTCATAATATACAGATTATTCAAAATTCTAGCCTTCTTTTTGTATTTGATCTTAATTATTTTAACATGGTATCAGAGTTGGTTTTATGGAACGAGGCTTAATCCCGAACACAACTTCATGGATCCAACCCTGTGGTGAGTTGGTTAGGGGTTTGCAGGGGGTAGCGCGCCCCAGCCGGGGTTCAAGGCAGAGCCCCGAAAATTTTTTGAAGGGAGATTTTGTCTTCTGCTTCTGTAAAATTTGGTATTTCGTCAGTTTCTGTAATTATTTTGGTATTTCGTCTTCCCTTCAGCTTTTGCAATTTGGTATTTGTATTCAGTTTCTGCAAATTTGTTTTGTGTTTTGGAGTAATCGTATAATTTTGACAAGATATTTGTTTAGTTTCTGCAATTTGGTATTTTGTTTTCCGCTGCTTTTGCATTCTGGTTCTCTATGACTGTTGATTATGGCTATTGAAAGAGATGATTCGCTTCAGTCTGTGAGTGTGAGGTTGGATAGGAAGAACTATTCATATTGGAGTTATGTAATGAGAAATTTCCTTAAGGCTAAGAAGATGTGGGGGTATGTTAGCGGAACTTATGTGATACCTAAGAATACTGAGGAGGGGGATGCTGTTTTGATAGATACATGAGAAGCAAATAATGCAAAGATCATTACTTGGATCAACAATTCTGTTGAGCATTCGATAGGTACGCAGTTGGCGAAGTATAAGACAGCAAAGAAGGTTTGGGATCATCTGCAACAGTTATTCACGCAATCAAATTTTGCAAACAAGTATCAGTTAGAGAATGACATACGAGCTCTTCACCAAAAGAATATGAGTATTTAGGAGTTCTATTCTGCCATGACAGATCTTTGGGATCAATTGGCTCTTACAGAATCGGCAGAATTAAAAGCATGTGGTGCTTATATTCAATGTAGAAAGCAGCAACAATTGGTACAGTTTTTTACAGCACTTTGCAGTGATTTCGAAGGACTTAGAGGTTCAATTCTGCATCATTCTCCACTGCCTTCTGTTAACTCTGTTGTCAGTGAGTTATTGACTGAAGAAATACGTCTTCAATCTTATTCTGAAAAGGGAATTCTTTCTGCTTCAAATCCTTCTGTACTAGCAGTATCTTCTAAGTCATTCTCTAATCATCAGAACAAGCCTTACATAAGGGTTGGCTTCGATGAGTGCAATTTCTGTAAGCAGAAAGGTCATTGAAAGGCTTAATGTCCTAAGTTGAGACAACAGAATCAAGCTTGGAAGTCTGGCAGTCAGTCACAATCTAATGCTCATAGACCACCTCAGGGTTATAAACCACTACACCACAATACTGCAGCAGTAGCTTCCCCAGGCTCTATTACCGATCTTAATACTTTGGCTGAGCAATTTCAGTAGTTTCTCTCCTTGCAGCCACAAGCAATGGCCGCTTCTTCCATAGGTCAGTTGCCTCATAGTTCCTCAGATATGTCATGCTCTGAATGGATCTTAGATTCTGGTGCTTCTCATCATATGTCTCCAGATTCCTCATCTTTTACCTCTGTGTCCCCTTTGTCCTCCATTCCTGTTATGACTGCTGATGACACTCCTATGCCCTTAGCAGGTGTTGGTTTTATTGTCACACCTCACTTGTCTCTTCATAATGTTTATCTTATTCCAAAACTCAAATTGAATCTTGCGTCTGTTGGTCAAATATGTGATTCTGGTGATTATTTAGTCATGTTTTCTCGTTCTTTTTGTTGTGTACAGGATCTGCAGTCTCAAAAGCTGATTGGGACAGGCTGTAGGGAGAATGGACTATATATTTTGGATGAGTTAAAAGTGCCAGTTGTTGTTGCTGCCGCTGCTACTACTACTGTTGATTTGTCTTCCTTTCGTTTGAGTCTTTCATCTTCTAGTTTTTATTTATGGCATTCCCATCTAGGTCATGTTTCATCTTCTCATTTGAGATTTTTGGCATCCACAGGAGCTTTAGAAAATTTGAAAAATTATGACATTTCTGATTGTAGTGGATGTAAACTAGCAAAATTTTCTGCTTTACCTTTTAATCGAAGTATTTTTGTTTCTTCTTCACCATTTGATTTGATTCATTCTGATGTATGGGGACCTTCTCCTGTTGCCACAAAAGGCGGGTCTTGATATTATGTCTCTTTTATTGATGATCATACTCGTTATTGTTGGGTTTATTTAATGAAACATCATTCTGAATTCTTTGAGATATATGCAGCTTTTCGAGCTCTTATCAAAACTCAACATTCTACTGTGATCAAATGCTTTAGGTGTGATTTGGGTGGGGAATACACCTCTAATAAATTTTACCAATTGCTTACATTAGATGGAACCATCCACCAAACTTCATGTACATATATTCTTGAGCAAAATGGTGTTGCTGAAAGAAAACATAGGCACATTATTGAAACTGTTCCTTCTCTCTTGTTGTCTGCTTTTGTTCCTAGTGAGTTTTGGGGAGAAGTTATTCTTACTGCTGTAAGTTTAATTAATACAATTCCATCTTCTCATAGTTCAAGTCTATCTCCTTTTGAAAAAGTTATATGGGTATGTCCCTGATTATTCCTCATTTAGAGTTTTTAGTTGTACTTGTTTCGTTCTTCGTCCTCATATAGAACGCAGTAAGCTATCCTCTCGATCCACTATTTATGTCTTTCTGGTTTATGGTGAAAGTAAAAAGGGGTATCATTGTTTTGATCCAATAACTCAGAAACTTTTTGTGTCTCGTCATGTTGTCTTCCTTGAGTATATACCTTTCTTTTCTATTCCATCCACTACTCATAACCTGACTAAATCTGATCTTATTCGTATAGATCCTTTTTTTTAGGATTCTGGTAATGATACCTCTCGCTATGTTCGATCAATTTGTACTCATAACTCTGCAGGTACTGGTACTTTACTATTTGGCATACCTGAAGCTTCATTCTCATCTACAGCCCCTCAAGCTTCATCTGAGATTGTGGATCCACCTCCACGTCAGTCCATCCGCATTTGTAAGTCCATAAAACTACTAGATTTTGCTTATTCTTGTTATTCTTCATCATTTACTTCCTTTTTAGCTTCTATTCATTGTCTCTTTGAGCCCCCTTCCTATAAAGAGGCAATTCTTAATCCGCTTTGGCAGCAAGCTATGGTTAAGGAACTTTCTGCTTTGCATAAGACAGATACTTGGAATCTGGTTCCTCTACCTCCTGGTAAGAGTGTTGTTGGTTGTCGTTAGGTGTATAAGATCAAGACTAATTCTGATGGGTCTATTGAGCGATACAAAGCTAGGCTGGTTGCAAAAAGATACTCTCAACAGTATGGTATGGACTATGAGGAGACATTTGCCCCGGTTGCAAAAATGACTACTATTCATACTCTCATTGTCGTAACTTCGATTCGTCAGTAGCATATTTCTCAGCTTGATGTTAAAAATGCCTTCTTGAATGGAGATCTTCAAGAAAAAGTTTATATGGCACCCTCTCCTGGTATTTCACATGACTCTGGATATGTTTGTAAGCTTAAGAAAGCATTATATGGTCTCAAACAAGCACCTCGTGCCTGGTTTGAGAAATTCTCTATTGTGATCTCGTCTCTTGGCTTTGTTTTTAGCAGTCATGATTCTGCTCTTTTTATTAAGTGTACTGATGCAGGTCGTATCATTCTGTCTTTATATGTTGATGACATGATTATTACTGGTAATGATATTGATGGTATTTCAGTTTTGAAGAAAGGGTTGGCTAGACGATTTGAAATGAAGGATTTGGGTTATCTTTGATATTTCCTGGGTATTGAGGTAACATACTCACCTACAGGTTACCTTCTTTCTCAGTCGAAATATGTTGCAGATATTCTTGAGCGGGCTATACTTACTGATAACAAGACTGTAGATACTTCTATTGAGGTTAACGCAAGGTACTCTTCTTCTGATGGTTTACCTTTGATAGATCCTACTTTATACCGCACTATTGTTGGGAGTTTGGTATATCTCACCATTACTCACCTAGATATTGCATATGCGATTCATGTTGTTAGTCAGTTTGATGCTTCTCCTACTATTGTTCACTGGGCAACTGTTCTTCGTATTTTGCGATATCTTCAGGGTACAGTTTTTCAAAGTCTTTTACTTTTATCCACCTCTTCCTTGGAGTTGCGTGCATACTCTGATGCTGATCATGGTAGTGATCTCACAGATCGCAAGTCTGTTACCGGGTTTTGTATCTTTTTAGGTGATTCTCTTATTTCTTGGAAGAGCAAAAAACAATCTATTGTTTCTCAATCATCCACCGAAGCAGAGTATCGTGCCATGACATCTACTACCAAAGAGATTGTTTGGTTATGGTGGTTACTTGCTGATATGAGAGTTTCCTTTTCTCATCCTACTCCTATGTATTGTAACAAAAAGAGTTCTATTCAGATTGCTCATAACTCGGTTTTTCATGAGCGAACTAAGCACATTAAGATCGATTGTCATCTTACTTGTCATCATCTCAAACATGGCACCATTGTTTTGCCTTTTGTTCCTTCTTCCTTGCAGATTGCAGATTTCTTAGGATTGCAGATTTCTTTACCAAGACGCATTCCATCTCTTGTTTTCGTTTTCTGGTTGGCAAACTCTCGATACTTGTAGCTGCCGCATCGTGAGTTTGAGGGGAGATGTTAAATAATATTTATGTAGTCTTATTTATTAAGGATAGAATAGTACTTTCAGTTTAACCTATATCTTTGTTTGTATTCAGGTTAAGACTGAGCACTTATAATATACAAATTATTCAAAATTCTAACTTTCTTTTTATGTTTCATCTTAATTATTTTAACACTCACAGGGCTCAACTCATATTCATTTCAGTTCTCTCCTGCACCTAATTTCACAGTTTGGAATCCAACCAACTTTTTGATTGGCCTTCCCTTTCCAGGCTTTGCGTGCCTCGCATAAAGCAATACAGGATGCTTACCTGCCATCTGTCCCTCGTTTTTAACACTGATGGTGACTTTAAACTTGATATTTTCACATTGTTCTTCACCAATGTCTGAAACTAGCTTGTATCCAGGAGTCTCTGAGTTCTCAGACTGCTGATTGCTTGAATCTTTCACGTTCAACTGGTTCTGTGCAACAGAGGCAAACGAATAAGAATAGTCTGAGTAGCTGAGACCATACCCGAATTCGAAAACCTTCTCCCCTTCGTAGAATCTGTAAGTACGGCCAGGATTTCCTGTAGATGGTTGAGGACGCATTCTCATGTCTGTCATTGGTACTTTGGTGAAATCTTGCGGATACCAAGTCATTGGTAATCTCCCTCCTGCATTGCAGCAAGACGAATATCATTCAATTGAAAATAATTTAGCAGTAGAATATGCACCGCCTCTTTCTAGTTGAATTAAGGACCAAATTACACTGTGCAAGCATCGTAATACTTCACCTGGGTTGTGCTCGCCAAATAATCTGCGCTAGAGCAGGTGCTCCAGCTTGACCTGGATAACCAGCCCATAAAATGCTCCCAATTTTTCGATTATTCTTTGCAAAAGTTACATCCATTGGACTTCCACCAAGAAGCACCAGAACAATAGGTCTTTTGGCAGCTTTTGCTACAGCAGTTATTAGCGTTGGCTACTTCCCTGGGAGCACCAAGTCCATACGATCAAGCCTCTCCTTCTCTTGACTTTGATCCAGTCCCATTACTAATATCTCTTGATCTTCCGTTTGTGCCATTTCTACTGGTTTCTTCTTTTCAGCTGAAGTGCACGAAACATTATTGCAACCTTTTTCATACGAGGCAGAACTGACATAGTTCCGCAATCCTTCCAATATTGTAACATTTTTGCAGGCTGGACCAAAATAATTTCCAAGAAGGTTTGTTGAATTGTGCGCCTTGGGGCCTATAACTGCAAGAGGAGAGATTCCTGATTTTGAAAGAGGAAGAAGCCTATCAGCATTCTTTAGTAGGGCAATGCCATCTAGAGCTGCTTCAAGGGCTAGAGCCTGATGTTCTTGGGAACAGACTTGGTCTGGACCAATATCGCTGTAGAGCTGTTTGGTGGGATCGCCATTGAATAGTCCTAATCTCATCCTCGTAGAGAAGAGGTTGTGAAGGGCTCTGTCTATTTCACTTACTGTCACTTTTCTCTTTTCAACAGCTGATTTGGTGTAGTTCCTCAAGTAACTAACAGGGAAATCTTTTGATCTTGCAGAGGTTGAACATTCCACATCCATCCCTGAAGTTCGTTCTCTAGGAGATTAGAAGACAGGAACAAGCTACAGTTTTTTATTTTATTTTATGCATTTCGTAAGTCGTCTCTCTGAATTCGGAAGTTGAAACAAGTTCTTTAACCATAGCTGTTGCAGCTGTTTGATTGGTCCTTCGGTGAGTCACACAATCCTAGCTCATTCTACTGTGAAGCGCGACAGTTCCTTAATATGTTAATTATCACAGGAAAAATGCAAGGGATACTTTTCATGTTTAGACCAGTTAATTTTAGCTTTGCCTAAACGAGATGCCACTTAGTAGTAGTACATACAATCTCGAGGGAATTCCTTTCCTGGGATTTTCTTGACGACTTTATTGCCCAGATCTGCAGATACTCTGAGAATTTCCACTTGTGGACCACATTATTCTTTCCTTCATTAAACATCTATACCAACCACCTCTTTCTTATTTGATCTGTTCATTTAACTTGCATATAAATACAAATTCTAGTATAACAAGGCAAAAGGAGAGAGTCACAATACCAGATTTAAGCGCATCGGCCACTGCATCTTCTGGTGTTTTAGCGTATTTTTGCTCAACATGTAGGACGTTGACGGCATCAGAATCAGACGTGATGTACCTATATTTTTTCAGCAATGACCTTGCATAATTTTGTTTCTTAAGTAATTTTCATTCCCATCATTGGAACATTTATTTTATTTTATTACCCGTAGAAGCCCCACTCTTGTCTGAGTGTCTTAGTCAAGAGATCGTAATGTGCACAGCTTGGGATTCCATTAATTTCGTTGTAAGAACACATTATCCCGCTAGCTTTTCCTTCTTGTACGCAACTTCTGAATGGAGGCTGGTACGTATTTGCCATGTCCTGCAATGTGACCTGCGCCAAGAAAATGGTGCTTGCATGTAAATGACATGGCAGAGAATTTCATTTAACACAAAAACCTTAAAACACATATTATACATCAAGTTAAAACAACTGGGATATGGCCATAAATTTTTTTTAAAAAAATCATATATAAGAGCAGAACTGAACAGCCCGATTTCTCACCACTTTTTATATTATTAAAAAAAAACTATTTAAACACATCAGGTTCTTAAACCATTGCATATCACTTACTATAGCGTTAAATCTGAACCTATTCACGCCATTCCAATTGTCCAAGTCGTGGGCAGTATAATGCTTGCAACAAGCTGAAGCTTGAAGATGGTCACCAAGGGTCGACTCTCCTTCAAAAGAGTCCCCCTGAACTCCTCTGACAAATGACGCTCCATACTTCCCTACAACCAATGGATCTTCTCCAGGTGTCTCTTGCCCTCTTCCCCATCTAGGGTCTCTAAATATGTTGACGTTTGGTGCCCAAAATCCGAAGCCTGTAACTTGTCCAGCATTGTATAAGGCTCTAGCTTCTTTACCAGTCGCCTTCAAGAACCCATTCACAAATGAATGATCCAAGAGGTGGAAAGAAAAGAAAAGAAATTCCAGACACGTCCATTTACTTTTACAATTGTACTCCCAACTCCATTTTGAATATCATGACTTTGGATGTTGACCTCTGTTTTTCTCTTTTCAATGAATTGAAGTGACAAAGCTGAATCTTTTGCGTACGGAAATGAAAAGGAAAAATATAGCTATGCATGTGTTTTTTTCTTATAAATATATAAAAATCATATTTTTTTATTTTTTTAAAATTTGTTTTTAATATTAACTCATCAAAATATCTAAAAATACTAAAAAAAATTAATTTAAAGAAAAAGAATTCAAAACACGTTGAACCACATCCCAAACATATATACACTTACTTGACCAATGCGATACCAAATATGGGCATCAAATGAAGCAGCAGTGAGAATGACTTGAGGGAAGCTTGTGGCATGCTGAATGGCTCTATTGAAAAAACTGATGCCTTGTTGCACCCTGGTCAGAAAACCAATGCCGTGTAATCCCTCGGACCACCATTCATAGGCAGGAATGCCAAGCCTCGGAATTGCCGGGGATGTGTCAACAAGCTGCGTTGCCTTTTCCTCAAACATTAGTCTAGAGACAAGGTCTTCTGCTCTTCGGCTTATAGGCAGCGTGGTTTTGCAAAAATCATACGTCTTTGTTGATGGGTCAGATGAATCACACGAGTATGGAGGTTGTGAAGCAGAAGCACATGAGTAAGGATCCTGTGGGTGAGATGAATCTGTCGACGCAACACACAAGTGAAGAGAAGTAATATGGAATATGAGGAAAACGACCAAGTTTTGGAGTTTCATTCTGTGAATTTGTTGTTAAGAACTGAATAGATGGAATGAATTATATTTGTTTTTGAAGTGAGTTTTATAGGAAAAAGGGTCAGGTGACATTTCTGATATTCAGAATTTGTGAGGTTTGACAATTTCTTCCCCAGGACGAGGGCTCTAAATCACTTGGCTCTTGGGGATCTGTGAGGTTTGACAATTTCTAGGAAAACTATATCTGCTCTACGCATTACTTTACGAGTTGTTACGGTGCCTGGATAAAGATGAATACTTAACGTGGCCCTGTACAAAAATTATTTTTTTCAAAAGTTGTTTGATATATACTTGAATATTATAAAAATTAATTTTTGTAGTTATTTATGAACTATAGTGTCCATGCCAAAAGGTAACTAAATAGACTCTCTTCCCAAGTAATATATATATCTCTCTCTCTCTCTCTCATACAATGCGCCTGTTCCATATTTTCTTGCTTCCATGTTTGGTTGCTGCGAAAATCAATGCATCAAGAAAATAAAAACTGTAAACATATTTTATTTCCTACGCTAATTTTTTATTTATTTTTGAAATGCTGAAATTAGTTGCTGTAGGAGGCTTAAGGGCTAGGTGCTCTTGTTGTTTCCTTCCATTTTCTCAACAACCAAATAAAAAGCAAAACAAGATTTTGTTCATTTTTACTTTTCAATTCATTAGGATCATAGTGGAAGCCAAGGCTTAAGTTTGATTTTCTGTTTCGCTTTGCTTGTTTGGTTGCTGAGAAAGTTCAGCAAGAAAAGAATAAGGAAAGGAAAATTGTTGAATGCGTGTTTCTGCTTATCTTTCACGCTACTTATTAAAAAAAACTAAATGCTGAAATATGGGATCTTTGGTCGAAAACAACATCATATTTATGTATTCTTAGGTAGTTAAAAACAAAATAAAATGAATTTTTGGATTAAATATATGTTATAATCTACACTACAAACATTAAAAAACCATGAATGTTATTATCATTACAGTATATTATTTTATCTTGTCCGATTATCTACCAATATAAAATAGAAAACATTATCCTCGACGCACACCAAACGTAAAATACGATATAATTATATGTCCAGTTCAGTCTATTCCTATATAGTCTAATTAACACTGTCCAGCATGCCGACATCTACCTAACATTGCTAAAATTTATTTGCCCTAGACTAAATGATCTGGGAAAATATAAAAGTGAAGGAACCTATTCTAAGATCTTTTATTTGGGCATTGACTAACGCTTGTTTCCCAGTTCCCCCATATTCTACGACACGCAGTCATACTATGTATTGTGTTCCATGAAAGAGGTTGTTCCAGTGTGACTGTTCTTTCCATGCATTTGAAATCTGCAATCCATTGTTGGAAGCCACAGTATGCAAACAGAAACCTGGCATGTAACTGCAATCTCGTGTTTTGAGAATCATTACCGACTACGAAAACATAATAGTGATTATTTGATATCCCTTGTCTCCAGTATAAAAGAATTGTGATACTTCTTTCCATCAAACAAGTAATTTAGTACGAACATGTTTTTTTTTTTCATGTGCTTGGACTTGTCCATCTAGTCTAAATATATTTATGCTAGATTATGTATATGGTCCAAATACAATAAATTTTTTTCTAATTTACCAAAACCTCTTGCATTGGTCTTCACAAGTTGAAGAGAACTCATTATTGAGTTTTGATCATCTACTAGACAAGAAGGCAAATGTTGAACATTGAAAACATCAAAAGTCTTCAAATAACTAGAAAACAGAAGTCAATAAGCATTATCGTTTATTTTTTGTAGCAGCTCACAAGAACCAATCTACTCTCTCTATGCTTTTTATAATTTTCCATAAGAAATCAATCATGAGTTAGAATTGCCTATACCAAGTCTCCAACTTCAAAAATAGTTTTTCCATACACCTCATGAAACTACATTACACCATATACTATTATAATACTTTTTGCCTATGGAAAATAAAATAAGATATCGTTTATCCACAATTACCTCACCGTCTCAGTTTATCTAGGTCAATTTATATGGTTTAAGATGACTATCTGTTTTGAGTTATGATTTTTTTACTACCTCTGCTAACACTATATTCTTACAGCTGCATTGTTGATAATTAGATTGCACACCTTATCTATGATGGTGAATGTCGAATGAAAAATGCTAGTGGACAACCAATCTTAAACTAAATTACACTTAAGAGTTAATAAACTCTTTCAAATGACTAATATAGCACCACTATCTTCACATACAATTTCATTTCACTACATTTTCCTTCTTAGATTCTTCTTTTATCAACATATCTTACTTGGACGAATCTCTGACTTATGAAATTCAATATAATAATACTCCTGCTTACAACATATATAACATTAAGATCAAGAACTAAAAGAAAAATTCTAACTTATAATTTGTTAAAGAGTAGGTGTAGGTTGATTGGTTGTTCACTAATTGTTGGTACGTGCACTCCTGGTATTCTGATCAATTTCAAACTTGTTATTCTGGATAGTCTAAAAACCCCTATTGGTTTTCCAATTTTTTTGTTTCTCTACGACTCTCTAATAGGTTCTAATTTGACCATAATAACTACTGACAAAGCACGTCTTATATGGACTTCTGTAATCCACTTGAGTATTGTGCCACCAATTGCTCTTTCATTAATGACAGGTCATTCTTGGCTACCAATTCATATAACTCAATAAAATACTTATTAATAGACCTTGCCCCTTACCTTAATACGGGGAGTCATTGGTATAGGGTTTGAGTGTACCCAAAAGAAAAAAAATGGTATCTTTCATCTTCTTCCTTATTTTTTTCTCAGTTACTAATCTTTGATTTTCCTCTTCTCTTTCTAAGTCCATTTTAGTTGTTCCCATTAAGTAGAATATTTCTTCTTTAATATGATGGTGATTGGTTTCTCCCTTATATACTCTAGGACCTCCATATGTTAAAGAATTCTCTCCACTTTGTTATGTGATTTCATCTTCAACACAAAAAGATTCATTAGAGGTTCCATTGGGTCTAGTCACAAGACTTAAAGTAAAGAGGTTCAATAAGGCAATTAATGGACTTCTTCAAGATACATAAGCTGAGATGAACTTCAAGAAGATATCAAAAAATAAAAAACAATCCTTGATTAATTTGATTTATGTGTCAAGAAGGCTTAAGGGGAGCATCTAAACATAACAGAAAGATTGGAATAAGGAAATTTTAATTTGCTAGTTTTGACCTTTAGCTACTGTTTTGACCATAACTAAAGCTATAAAATGAATTTTGGTACAATTTCAGTTGTATTGGAAAGTAGACATCCATAGCTTTCCAGTTATATATGGTAGCCTTGTAATTCATCAAAAATATAGAGAACCATTCATTTAAAGTTGAGCTTTGATTCTGCCAACAGATTATGAAATTCAACTTTGTTCTTGTTTTAATTAGTTGGGCTATTATTTATTTTTGTTTTAGTTTATTTAAAGGCCTAAGACATTTAAATTTTTGTTTGGGTTAGGTTTTATTTTGTTATTTTTATTATTTTGGTAATTTAATGTGTTAAGGCCTATTTATAAAGTTTGGGTCCATTAAGTCAAGTTAGGGGTTAACTTTCTACTATATAAACCAATTGTTAACATTATCTTTTAGTTTATGATATTTTCTTTAAAGTTGTCGCATATTGTGTGCTTTATTTCTCTTTATGTGATTGAGTGATTCTCGTACTAAGTTCTTGATTGAACTTACAAATTCTTCGAATGATTGATCAACTTTGTGATGATTTATATATACTTCTCGTTCATGTATTGTTATAGACATAGGATGGGGGTGATTAATTGCATATAACTTTGGTTCTCAATACAAGTTTTTTATTGGGTCAAATTGCAAAATTTTCTTCACATCTCAAATTAGCAATCTAAAGGACAATTCTACTTTAATTTGGTATTAGAGCACATCTAATTTCAAGTTATTTCTCTTTAATTTTTGTTGTTACAAGTAATTTTCTTTAGATCTTACCATATCTAGGGTTTGTTTTCTTATTTTTCTTAGTTTTTTTCTCTCTAGTGATTCATCTAATACAAAAAAATAAAAGAGAAAAGATATGTAAAATCTCTAATAATAAAAACAAATGACAAAAATTGTATAAAAAAAGGAATTAAGGTTGAACACTAGGATTGACCTAGGAGGGAAGGACCCCAATTTGGAAGTGGGAAGATTAACGTTTAAAATGAAATTAGCTCTCTTAAAAAACAAGTTAAAAATTAACTTTTTTCTCTTGGAAAATAGAGGAGTTGTCACTTTAAAATATAAAAGGAGGAAAGAGATGGGAGAACTCTCTGTGACCTTTTGATTTTTGAGAGAGAACACATAAACATAAAAAACTAAGAGAAACACAAAGAAAGATCAGTAGAAAAGGAAATTAAGTACACAAGAAATAAAAAAAAATAATAGGATATTCAAGGAAATTAAGGAAAAGCTCAAAGAATTAAAGAAGAAGGGGAAATCAATCAAAAAGGTATTATATAAGTAATCTTATAAATTCATAATTATTTGGTAAGGTGTCATAACATTCTTATTCTTCTACTTAATTTTGAACATGAAGGGAAAAGCCTTAATTTTATCTGTAAAATTAGGGTTCATATAGATTAGGGAAAATGTATTGTATTTTATAGAGATTTCCTGAAATAATGATGTAATAAGAAGTAATTAGGAGAATTAAACCACAAATTGAAGAGAAATCCAAGAGTGAACACTCTAATTAAGTTCAGCTAATTAAGGGAAAGTTCTAGGTGTAGTCTTTGTATGATCTTATGTATGATTATGATTGTGTAACACCAGGAATGCAATTAAATTGAGTTATGTATGAGAATCTAGGAGGAAAGATGAGTTCGTTGAGTTTTTGAATGTTAGAAATTGTGGAAATTGAGTGTAATTCTTTTAAAAATTCATCATTTGAAGTGTTACGTATGTAACTTGTATGATTTAAGGATTGATCTTGAAGGTAAAACCTAAGTTGGTTGCAAAGGTGAAGATTTTAGCCAAAACAAAAAAAATAAAAAGGGAAATTTTCTAGTAGCAGAAACGGGCTAGCAGTTTTGAGAAAAGACTAAACCGGCTTGAGAAATGGTTAGACCATTTCTCAAAACAATGAGACTATTTTGGCTAATATTTTGTGGTAGCCTAATTTTGTGTTTTGGTCTTTTCTTGATTTTTACTTAAATTATTTGGATTGTTTAAGGAATATGGATGGTTATTATGTGGAAAAAAAAAACATAATATGTGTGAGCATGTGAAATTAGCTTATTTGTTAGCATTTCATAAGTTGAAACGTTAAAAATCTAAAAATTATGTGTAATTATGTAAAAGTGTATGTATTCATGAGTAACAAGTACCTGGATTGTTAAAAGAATATCAAGAAGTGTTTTCTTAATATTTTTAAGAATAAAATGTGATGTAGGACTTGGTGTGATGCATGAGAAGTATTGGTTGTAAGACCCTAAGTAAGTGGGAGTTGTGAGTGTAATTTAAATATATGTATGATTTGTTAATGGCATAATGTGATGATATAACTTTTATTTTTAATTTTACTATGTTTATTTTTTACAAGTTCTCCATATGCTCCTCAAAATTAGTTTGACATGACAACTATTTTAGTTGTAAGATCTTTAGTTTTATCTAGCTATAGGATTTCCTGAATGTTTTCATTTAGTTGTAGGACTTTTATCAATCATTAATTAGCTATAGGATTTTAATATTTTATGATATTCATGCTACTTCTTGGAAGATTGTAATAAACATACTTGTTGAATTATGAGAATTTTTGTGTTTTTATGATAAAGCTATATCAATGACAATGGATTTTATCTTTTCATTTTAAATATAAAATTATTATATTTAATCTTCTAAGTGCTTCTATTGTATTCATGTATTGCAAAATTGGCTATGATTTTGTTTAGAATATCTTGTGTTTTTTGGATCAATTTTAACTTTTAAACTTTTTATTTTATAAATATCAAGAAAGTTTTTTTTTTTTTTCTGGATGAGATAAAAAATTTCAAGTTTCTTCAATGAAATCAATTTCTCATTTGATGTTTTATATTAAACATTAAATCCCAACAAATTTTTAAATTTATAACCCAATAAACCTAATTTCTAATTTAACCTCAAATACGTTGCCTAACCATGTTATTAAACAAATTTTCCAACACCCCCTGCCACATTCTCTGGTTCATTAACATGGTACTACCATCACTATACTTTCAAATACTGGTTTTTCAGTTTTGAAGAATCGATTCTCCATATCAAATTACAATGGAAATCGGGTACTCTTGACCTTCTACAACTAAGAAATGTGTTCCTTCCTCCATCACCATCAAGCCATCTTCATTAGTTCTACTAAGGTGT
>Ga0325410_1003908_pt1 | contig 16771 bp, 7 predicted proteins | sample PopdelMetagenome_16_FD_206182 | JGI IMG/M metagenome (GOLD analysis project Ga0325410, IMG submission 206182) | Populus deltoides microbial communities from Bellville, Georgia, United States - Xylem-PdIQD-R3 | ecosystem: Host-associated > Plants > Phyllosphere > Stem > Wood/Secondary xylem...
TATGGTAAATATGTAGCATCATCATCTAGATAAATGAACTACTGCTCTATCTCCGTATTGCTGAAACTTCTTAGAAAAAGAAAATAACCGTTTCATTATAATAAATAAAGTTTTTAATTATATATCACTGTATTTATACCGCTGAAATCATAACTTGTTTTGAAATATAATTCACAAAATTAATGGCGTATAATAATCTTCCAGGCAACAAACCATCCATTCAATGTTTTAGATGGGAAAAAAAATCCTATGAAATCCCTGAATCTAGACTGTCTATGTAAAGACTAATTGCATCTCAATTATACAAATGAATGTTGATAATCATAAATATAAATATGTCATAACCCAATTTTTAACTTCAATTTTTATATATTTTTTTAAAATATAAAATTAAAAAAATATATCTTTTTAGTAAATTTAGTCAATCTTTTTTCATCTTAGTCATTTTTATTAATTTTAGGTTGTTAGAATAACCATATAAAAAACATAAAATGCAAAAGTGTGTGTGTGTGTGTGTGTATAAGCAGATCTAGGGTTTGAAGCTGTTCCAATAATTGAGTATTACGGACAAAAATTGAGTTTGGTAGTTTTTGGTCCAAAATTAAGGTTTGAATTGAAGAGAAAATTGAGAAAAAAAGCTTGATTTGATTTAATTTGGTTAAGATTAAAAATAATCGAAAGTTCAAGGATGAGTTTGAAATAAACAATCAAGTTAGAAATCAATTGAGTGTTTAATTACAGAAAAAAAATCAAAATTGAAAGTTAGATTAGTTAAATTTACATAATCTCAAAAATTAAGGATGAATTTGTAATAAATTATTAAATCTGAAAGTCTAGATTGATTCAATCTCGGAAACAATTAATATGAAAAATGAGATTTATAATAAATTTGGATGAAATTGCAGAATTTGAAAACAAGGACAAATGACTATTTTTATAACTTCTTTTCAGTCCTATTTGTTTTATTCCAATCAATTCAGTCGAATTAATTTCATTTAAGTCTAATTGAATTGGGTTAATTCAAACCAGCCCATTTAATTCATATTTTTAGTCCAAGTGTTTTCAATTAATTCAATTCAGTCACATTTAGTCCGATGAATTTGCCCAATCGATTCAATTTAGTCCAAAATCCAATTGACCCACTGCTTACATCAACATCACACCCAACAACCTTCTTCTTCTTCTCCAAACAACCCATTCTAGCGACCCAAACACCACAAATAAACTCACCCAAATAAGCCCAATAAATTACTTAACTCACACAGACTCCTACTTCTCTAAACACACAAACCATGCTAGCCAGACACCAAGACCACCACTACATCACTGCAGTCATTATCTCCACTTCACGCTGCCACCATCATCAGCCGAGCACTACCACCCAATAAACCGAAACCACCAAGGCTCTACCACAGCTTACAAACCCAAAACCTCATCACAGACCCACGGGACCTTACTTCCTCCATTCCACGGTTCAAACCAAACCCACGGCCAAGACACAACCCAACCAATCCTCTCGTATCGTGACAACCATAAAACCACGAACCAACCCGATATCCACCATGACACACATTAGTCACGCCCACAGATCCAAATCACCCGTCTCTCTCACTAGAAGCTCTCACTAGAAGCCCACATCCCTCTTTCTAACCACTACGCTTCTGAAAGAGAAAGAAGAGAAATAGGTTTCAGTTTAATTTATGTTTGTTTTGGAGGATTTTAGCCAGCACGTGAAGGACATGCGCGTAATCCCTAGCCAATTAAATGACCAATACGTGAGTTGCACGCGCGATACATGAGCCATGTGATTTGATGTAAATTCGCAAATGTATCAATTTGTCACTAAAACTTTTTCTAAAAAAAACTGGAGTTTTAGTCAAAATCTGGCTGAAAGAGTAACCTTGTGGCCTATGCCTATCACGTGTTTGTTTGACGAATCGTTAACTATAGATCATAGTAAGAGGTTGATTGATCAAAATCAGAATAGATGAGGGACTCAATTAGAACAATTGATAAGTGGGAAACCCAGTTGGGATATACATGGATTGTTTGGAGGCTAATTTGTTCTATCCCTTCTTTTCTTAAACTTGGAGAGGGTTTTTGCTAAATGTTCAAACTTTTGGAAGGTTTCTATCATTTTACAATACCTTAAAAAAATTATTGTAATATATATATGTAAACCCTTCTAATTAGGGGCTATTCAATGTCCAAACTGAAGCGTAATTTATATTAATCTAATCCAGATCAAGTATAAAGTTAATTAATGGTGATGATTCTGATGCTATGACTTGGGCTTCCAAGTTGTTGAGATGAAAAAAAAAAAAAAAAGTTAGCAATTTCAAGCTCATGTCTCTCTCCAAACAAATACAAAGTCAATAACACTTTTCATTCATATCAAGTTCCGAAAGAAAATAATTTTCATTCTTTTGGTTACAAGAACTAAATTAGATTCTTGCAACTTGGCAATATATATATATATATACTTTGTCAGTGTTGTTTGTGTCTCACGAAGAGCGGCAGACAAGCCCTCAATATATCGCTTCTTGAATACTAAAACACTAGGATTTTAGGATCAAAGAAGCTGGAGTCAGAAAGGATCATGGGCCTCGAATCTTCTTATAAACGCAACTTGGCTTAAAATTTTGGATGCCGGAACATGTTCTTCACTAGCTACTTGGAATGTGTTTTGTTCTGGTAAATGCGCCTGTGGAAGGGGCTCTGTATCCCAAATAAAATATCACAAAGGATTGTCTTCCATGCTTTTAGATTGCTTAAAGTTAATCTAATAAGAGTCATTGGCAACTTGAAGATAAATATATATTTCGCTTGAGAAAGACAGATGAGTTTATTATACTCAAAGCCAACATGGGGGTATTTTTGATTCTCTCCAGAGGGAGAGAAAATGCTGTTCGTCACAGATCTCGCTCTCTGTACGCAAGACTAAATACACCTAAATTATAAACTAGAAAGTCACAAACCAGCATTATAATAATGTACTCGAGGAAATCATAAATAGACAGGCAGCTCTAGCCCCAATGCATTGATCCACTAAACTTTTGGCTATGAAATATTTACAAGTAAAGTTGCCCAATTGAGTAATTAATTTGGACTTTGCTGTCTATATAGATTCTGGCATAATAAATTAATTACTACCTCCTTTAACCAACACGATGATCGCTACTTCACTAGTGGAAATAGGTCATGGCTGCTGGGAAATGGATTACAGATGAGGATTACAACCATGGTGACCATTTGCTTCTAGCTACATCGCTCCTCCCCAAGTGGTATTGACTGTTTGGTTCTATGGGTAGATGTACATAACAAAAAATTTACGATAGATAATGACTTGCTTTTTGTTTGCTTTCCAAGAGCTTCATTAGGAGTCCACATGCAATCTGCCCACCCTACAAATGCATAATTTTATTTATTAATACCTGTATGCAGTATGCACGCATCCCCCCCCCCCCCCCCCCACATTTATATAAAACTAGTGTTGTTTATCTATATTTCTATGTTCGTTATGTATTTCCTCAGCTTTTACTGGCATCAGAGAGCTAATGAACTCATCATTAATACATTTCCAAATGTTTCTTAGATTGATTGGATCTTGAAATCAGACTCGGCCAGTGTTATTCTTTAGGTATTGAATTGTGTGTGTATGCATGCATGCATGCATGTGTGTGTATACTGCACCGTTTCTTATTATCAGGAGGAAGAAAGCAAAAATAATTAAAGTGTAGTGAAATATAGTGCAACGAGGAAAAAGAAAAGGGAAAAAAAAGAACGCATGGTGGCTGTATTTTCAATTACCCTACTGTATAACTGTCTCAAGACAAGTCTTTCTTTCCTTGCTTCAATTCTCAGCCTCTGATTGAGTTCTCATGCTTCAGTTTTAAGATCGTTCACGCTTTCTTATATGATTTGTTTGGAATTAATTTGATTTCTTACCAATCCCATATGCAGTTTTCATGAGAATGGTGGCTGTATTTTCAATAAATTTGAGGGAGTGTGCTTCCTTGTATACCAGTTTTGAAAAATAAAACTCACTTGAATTTTCTATTTTCAACTCAAATAACTTGTATTTTGACCACGATATATTTCCATTCCTTACATGGTTTCGGCCTTTTTGCAAACAGATGCGGAGACACGTCCATTAGAGTCTTTCAAAGCTATAAGTCTTACTGTTACAATGGGCGAAGAAAGAATGCTTTGAATGGGTCTGGGGACATCAATTTCTCCAGTTGCCGTTGAAACTTGAGCCTTGGAAGTTAGATTGTTAAGAGAGCCCAGTCAACAAGTTCATAACTCATAAACAGAGTTGGTGGTGTATCTAAGCCCTTAAGGTCCAAGGCTAGCAAGGTCAACCAGGCCTAGCTTCTCATAGCTAAATCATACTAGGCTTGCAACACTGGGCTTGTATAGTTTTCGAGGAATAAAATTTAATGATTTAGTCATTCTTTCTGGACACATGCTTCTTCCATGTAAGAGGGTGATAATAATTGTGTGTTTGATACTATGGTATAGAATATTTTTTAATTAAAAATATATTTAAATAAATTTTTTTATATTAGCACGTAAAACTATTAAAACTATTGAAAAGCATTAAATCCAAACACGTTTTTAAAATGCATAAAACCACAATTACAAGAGTAAAAACAGTATCTAAGGCATAAACATACATTGTACGTAGGATGGAGGGTTATCTTTATATGTATGCAGATGATTCTGGTTCAAGAATTTTGGATGATTGGAATTTCGCAAAATCTGTTCTTGTGCCTCCACATACAAGATTGACTAAAGAAAAATTACTCGCAGGCTGCAGCATAAATCCTTGAGCTTTGTGAAAGTTGTAGTCTACGTAATTGTTAAAATACTGTATTTTGATCGGTAGGTTTTGGACTGTGTAGTGGAGATAACACTCTTCTTCTTCTTCTTCCTTTCCTTTTTTTATATGTAGAGAATCTTGGGCTAGTTTGTGTGTATTGAACTGGGGTTCCTACACTCCAAATAAAACTTGCAAAAATAAAGATAATACTCCTCCATCCCTAAGTCCCTATATTTCACCTCACCCTTCGTCTTCTAGAAATTGAACATAGTCCTAGGAGTATAATTTCCAAGTCTCAATGGACAAAACATTATACGTACAAACACTTCAATTAAATAAAAATTACAGCCATGTCTTGAAATATATAATTTTTATTTAATACGGTAAGGATGTCATTAGACCTGTTTTTACACGTTGCCACTAACTATGCCGATGCATTCAAATTAACATACTTTTTTTTAAAAATGTGAAACAGAATAAAAAAACTTTAAAGTTAAATTTCAAAATAGGTTAAGTTAGAGTGAATTTCTGTATGAACATTAAAGCGAATGATTTCATCTTGTAGACTGCAAGCAACTTCGCCGGAGATTGCAAGCATGCGAGGGTCAATCCAGAGAAAAAAAATGTAGACTTTTTATCCTCTTATTGAAAGCAGCCGGTACGTGTGATTACAAGCAAGTCACCGACAGATTTTAACCAATAAAGTTGTCATCTAGGGATGGTAATACTTGCATTAAATAATTTAGGAAGAACAATCAGATTTCTCCAAGTTCCCAATACGGTGATTATCATAATATAAAACATGGAAATCAATCACATTAATATATTTATAATTGACGTTTCTCTTAGCCAAAGTCCCAAGCCACGCATATATTTTATTGTAAAGCCGGCATCAGTCTTAGGTCGACCATTAATTTACACCTTGACCGCGTTTGTTGTGATTTTTCACGATTAATTGAAACGCAGAAATGAGAAAAATGTGTTGTTTCATGACAAGACACGCGCAGTTATTAATTATTAATCTTCTTTTGTTTATTACAATGTGCATCAGAATTATAGCTATGTACTGGTAATAACATTTCCTATTTTATAAATTCTCATCCAGACTCATTTCAAATGTGCGATGATGGAGAGTCAATGGAGATTTTCAGAAGATTTCCTTGTTTCTCACGATTGACAATGAGCTGGGTTGTTCTCACGTGTAAACTAATTTTTTTTTTATGTTTTTTAAAGTACCCTTTGATATTTAAATCAACTTTAGAAGAGGAATTTAATGATACATAAACTAGAAATTAACTATTTATATGCAAATTGTATTTATGATTAGTGTAGAGTTGGGTAATTATACTTGTATAGGTGAGCAATAATTAAGGGTACATTTAACTAATCTTCGAAGATCGATGAAGTGCAGCTCACCATCGTAATTAGTGTAGCTCACATGTAAGATGGGCTAATAAGATGTCTGCAAGGATGATGAGAGCCTAAGCTTGTAAAGTTGCTTAACTTGTGAAACTACCTATTGAACGGAAATTTTAATCCTGATTGGCTATAGAAAACAACGGTCTGGTTAGCCGTGCATGTTATTATCCAATAAAAAAGAGAGAGCGTGTTAATATTTGTATTGAAATTTGTATATTTTTGCACTTACTTTCTTTGGATGAAAATTATTGGAGTTGGTGGAAAAATAAAAAGAGAGAGAGAGATTCTAGCCGGGGTTAAGCTTGGTCATTTAGGCAGGGTCCAAACAACCCCTGAACACAAATATATATATATATATATATATATATATATATATATATATATATATATTAGTTTAATTATTGAATTTCATTCTTTTTAAGAGAGTTTGCTGAGGATGTCATTGGATTTATCTCCAAAACTCCCCCCATTTTTACCGTATAAGATTTATTGTTATCTATTTTTGGGTTTCTATAAAAAAAAAATATCAGAAAAAACAAAAAAAAAAAATATATATATATATATAGCAGTTAGATGAAGACATAGGTGAGCCTAAAAATTAGTCAAAGATTGGATGAGGAAGTTGAAAATACAAAGATTGAAATTTGACAATATATTTTTAACTGGTAAAAGCTCTATTGATAAATAAAATTCAATTTGAGGAAGAAAAGTCCAAAACAAGATGTTTAAAGACTCAATTAGATTTTGTTGAAAGATTAATTGAGTTTATGAAGGGTGTTGTTACTCATTTTTGGACCCCATATGCTGAAGATGATGTGTACCTCTTTTGAACCAAGTCCAGGAGTGTAGCCCATGTTTGCTGAAAAATTGACAAAAACAGAGGAGAAAGAAATATTTTTTTGAACCCTGTTTGAGCTGTTTTCTACTCTCTCTTTTTATCCTCCCCTTTGCTGCCAAAAGCGTCAGGTTTCTTAGGCTGATAAGGAGTCTTCATATAAATCCCTTAGAATTTACATTTTTAAAAAAACTGATTCTGCTGCTATCGTAATTTTTTGTTCAAACTTAGGCTCTGATTCTGACTTGGTTTCGTACGATATCTTACCATCCTAGCTATATTTTGTTACTCATGACATGTTGAAAAATTGACCTACACCTTTATTGGGTCCTAGGGATCACTGTTCTTAGGGCAGACTCTCAATCAGATTTGGATGCTCGGCATTGTCAGATCAAGAAAACCTTTTTGACCAACCAGATTCCTGCCAGATTCTATTATCTAAAACGATTTTATCTCATTTCGAATACTTCATCAAAGTTGTAGTCCGGGACACATAGATGAATTTGAGCTTTTGAATTGCTTGATTTCGATATCATAAGCTCAAGATATTCCTGTTTGAAATATAGTGTGAAAACATAGAATTCTGCCGCGAGAAGGTTTCCAGCTGAGGTTAGTTGCAATTCTGTTATTCAAACGAATTTATCTCAGTTTTTATCCTTCATGAAAGTTGTAGCTATACAAATGTAAATGAATTTGGGGCTTTTGAATTGCTTAATTTCAATATCAAAAGCTCATAATATTTCTATTTGAATATCTAACGTGAAAGCAGAGAATTCTATCGCGAGAAGGATCCTGACCCGAGTTTTGCACTAAAGACTCTATTTCCGTCACAAATTTTGTTGATTTGTTTTTAGGTCATACTCTCAGTCATATCGGGATGCTCGGCATTGTCAGTTTTTGAATTAGATCGGGAGACCCTTTTTGACCAACCAGATTACTGCCATATTCTGTTCTCTAAAATAATTTTATCTCACTTCGAATCCTTCATCAAAGTTGTAGTCCTAGACGTGTAGATGAATTTCTTCTTTTGAATCACTTGATTTTAATATCAAAAACTCAAGATATTTCCATTTAATATCTAATGTGAAAGCAGAGAATCTTGCCGCGAGAAGGGTTTAGCCCAAGTTCACGGGCCTGATTCGAAGGATTGTTTTTGGACCAAGGACTGAATTGAAAAGTGCTAAAATGAGGGATTTAATTAAAGAAGGATATTGAAAGCTGGATAGGGGGGCTGGATCATCATAAATGACGGGATTTCTACCACACCGAATAAAGAAGATAAGAATAAAGAAAATAAGACTTTGCAGCATGCACCCTTATCTATCTGATTTCTTTCCTTTTTTCTTTGCAAATTTTCTTCTGGTTTCCACGTTTCTCTTGCTGGATTGGAGAGTTGTAGATCATGTTTTTATTGCCTCATTTCAAAGGGAGCAGCTGGTGCCTTATGGTCCCAGCTATGGAAGGAAAAAAAAGAGTTGTACCACCATTTGATCAATGGAAACTAATTGCTGAAATCAGAATAGGAATCAAGATATTTTAGTTTTTTTTTTGTGTTTTTTTACTGCAGATCAGTAGGGATTTGCATCCAAAAATTAGTGCATTGAATTTTTCTTAATAAAGAGATGTGATTAGGCTATAAAAACCCTCTACTAACCTAGCGGAAGGGGGCAGGAAAAAAGGAGGATGAAAAAAAGAGAGGAGGACAAAAAAGAGGAGAAAGGAAGGAGGAGTAACGAGAGAGAGAGCCGGCAACAACACTGTTGAAAGCAGAAAAAACATAGAGGCAGGGGCGTGAACTTAACCAGCATAACATGTTCTCATCATCATCTCCACCGAGAGGCAGGCGATAGGAGAAGGAAAAGAGGGAGCAGCAAAAAAAACAAAAAAAGAACGGAGGGAGCAGTAGATAAAATGCAGAGAATAGAAGGGGTTTCTATTCGTTACTATGAAAAGAAAAAAAAAGGAAAAAGAAAGCAGAACAGAGAAGGAGGGAAAGAGAAGAGAAGAAAACAGGAAGAAGCAAGGAAACGAGGCTATAACCAGCGTGGCCATTGTTTTTTTTTCCGCTAGAACCAGTAGCCACCAGCCGGGTGCAGCAACTGCAGTGCCATCTCTTTCGCCTGTTTCAGCGCCATGGAAGTCCATGCATTCTCTTCGCTTTGCATTTTAATTATATATGTTACTGTGCATCCTTTTGTGGTTACTGTTCAAGTGAATTATAATACAATTGAATAGTTGTTGAAATTTTGTGTCCAACCTGGTCCCTTGCTAAGGCAAGTGCCCTGCCAAACCTACTGTTTTTTTTCTTTCAAAAAAATAAAAGAAAGAGAAAGAGATTTATGATTTTCTGGCATATTTATTTTAAGGTCTGAATTTTTTTATGTCGTTAAAAAAATATCAATCTCGTATTTAGAATACCTGGTTTTCGACGAAATGTGACAAATATACATATATATCAAAAAAATATTTTCTTGTGTGTTGCATACGGCCAATACCCTAACATGTTTTGAATGCTTTTTCTTATATAAAAAATATTGAAAGTTTAAAAAATTTGTTTTGGCATGGATTTCTTCAACATAACAAAAATTATTTTCTTGTATTTCTGGATTGTACAACATGTTTGTAAAACTCCAAAGGGTATTGGCCAAAATTTCAAAAAAATAAAAAATCTTATCTTGGGGGGGGAATTCATCTATTATTCACTATTAATTGGAGAAAGAAATCCCAAAGTGATGAGTATCCAAAATATTATTGGGAATAACTTGTTATTATTCACTATTAATATTTGGATAAAGAAACCCTGAGTGGTAAATATCCAAAATAATTTTCTAGGAATAATAAGTCATTACACATCCTTGAAAGAAGCCTTGATTATAATCGAGGACATTTTAATTTTTTTCTCCATGGTTTACGAGTCGTGAGAGTATGAAACACTAAGGGAAAAATAGGTTTTTAAAGTGCCTTGAATTTCCTTAGATTTTTGTCCCTCCTCCTTGCAATTTACGAGTCGCAAACTCTTGAAATACTAAGGGAGAAATGAGCTTTTATAGCACATGAAATCTCCTTGGATTTCTATCTTAATAAATTTAGTTTGAATCAAACCTAGAAAAACTGATGCGATTAGAAAACACCAACACCATAGCAATTATAAGGCAAACCAAACCAAACAGCTTACCTTAGGTAGGGCGCACTAGAGGTGCTAATATCTTCCCTTTACGCAACTAGTCACTTGCCTTACAATCTCTAAAAGAACAGTTAGGGTTCTTAGTGACCATAATACTAGGTGGTGACTCCCTTTTACACAATAAACTAAAACCCTGAAATCAATCGAAGGTCACCGCTCCGCTGCGAAGGTGCGAAAAAGGGTTTGATTGCAAGAAAAAATAATTTTTAGGTCAATTTAGGCTTTAATTGAAAGAGATTAAAGTTTGAGGGTCAAATTATAATTTTTAACACTTAATTTGGTTAAATTAAGGGCTTAATTGTATAAATATTAAAGTTTGATGGATAATTAGGGACTTGATTGAAGAAATCAAAAACCAATGACCAAACTGGAAAAGGCGAGCGAATATAAGGGCTGGAAATGACCAGATCATAGGCTAAATTGAAGAAATTAGAGGTTTGTTGATCAATTAAGGGTTAAAATACACAAATTCAAAACCAAGGTCTAAAGAGAAAAAGGCGACCAATATCAGGGCTGACATTTGAATTTGGCAATGATGCAATTGAATTAATTCTTAAAATCAAAATCTTAATTGAGGACTAGATTGAACAAATAAAAAATTAAAGACTGATTTGGAAATAGACTTTTTGGCGCCATTTTTCTTTTAAATGAAACGATATGTTTTGTACAAAACAACAATATTTCATCCACTGTTCATTAAAAAAAAAAAGAGTCGCCAACAGTGCCGTTTTGGTGGCACTGTTTGCCATCTTCTTCCCCTGGATGCACAAAGGCAGGGGAAGAAAGTTTTTCTTCCCCTCCTTTGCAATGTCTATCTCTCCCTCCTACTTGCCCAAAAATCCTGACACAACCCATACCCCCTCATGACCTTCCACTATGATGAAAGAGGCAGAGTGGACATGCCCTGCGGGCAGCTGCACAGAGGCCGCCTTAGCCACATTACCGCTGCGCCATGACTGGACATGGGTGGGGTAGCTCCCTCTCCCCCTACCCTTTATAAATACTAGAGGATAACGGGGGACGAACGTAGAGGACGAAGAAATACAGAGAGAACAAGAAGGAAGAAAAAAAATAAAGGAAAGAAAAAAAACAGAGAGGACAAATGAAAGAAAAAGGAAGGAAACAGAGAGGAAAAGAGGAAAAAAATAGAAAAACAGAAATGAAAGAGAGAACAAGAGGAGGAAGAACAAAAAAAAAGAGAAGCAAAAACAAAAACTACAAGAAAGAAAAAGAAGAAATTTGTGCCTATGCATAGAAAAGGAAAAAAAATGCAATGCCTAGAACCACCGGCTGCCGGCGCACAATGCCATCGTGAGCCATCGTTAACAACACCACCACCGTTGCCAGGCAACTTCACCCTCCTTTCTTCTTCTCTTTCTTTATGCCTCCTCCACTGTTCTACAAGTGAACAGTGGAGAGTGAATTAATTCACTCTCCACTGTTTACTGAGCCGGATCAAAATGACTGGGCCGGGTCCGACCCGATCTATAAAAAAGAAAGAAAGAATATATATTGGGTCAATATCAACCCAACACTCTTTTGGGCCGAGATCGGCCTAACCCTCTTCTTGGGCTAATGTTGGCCTAATTCATTTGGGTAGACCTTGGCCCAATTTATTCTAGGTGGACTTCAGCCCAACCAGGATGGGCTCTGCCTATATAATTGGGTCAGGCCCATTGTAATATTATTATAATATAATAATTTTATGTTAGCATGCATTTTGAACTTTAATAACCAATTTATTAAAGCCATGAGAACTAGACATGTATTTCAAAAAATACCAAAAAAAATATCTTGTTTTCTTTTAATATCTGAGATTATGGACTTATAAATAAGATGTATTTTCAATATTAAATAAAAGGTAATTTTTTTTTGTTGATGTTAGAATGGTTAGGTTTTTAACCGATAAGATGAGGATCTCTATACTGAGGAGAAGTTTTCTTAAACCTTAGATAGACCAACAATTAGAAAACATGACAGCACCTTAGCATATATCAGACAATCAAACAATGCAATCCATAAAAAGCAAATCAAAATTAATTATGAAGTTCAATTCTCAATCGTCCCTGTCTAACCCAATATTGAACGATGAAATCTGTAAGAATCTTAATTAAGAAAATGACATAAAAAATGAGTCAACTGAACTCAGGTTAACCTATTAAGTACTATTTTAGGGGTCACGGGGTCGAGATAATCAAATAAAAAGCAAACCAGAACAAATCATAAAACCTAATTCTAATGATATTGGACTCTTTTAGATTGGTGTACTTATATATAAAAAATATTTTATTTTTTCTTAATATAAAATTCAAATTCAAATTATGTATAATATGCATGGATTGCAACCTCCTTACAAATCATGATAAACCTTAAAAAATGTAATAATATTCAAGTATCATTAACTTTTAGACTAGAGAATCAGTGCATCTCATTGCAAGTAGCGTCACGCATAATCAATTTAGTAATTAGAGTCAATGGACAACTACTGTTTTATAATTTCACTAAAGATCCAAATAGCTGTGTAGATAGGCATAAAAACAAAGGCTTTTTAAAGAATCTTAACACGTAATTTCTTTTGTTTTTTTCCCCCCCAGCCAGCAACGAAGAGGCTCACTTGTCATCATGCGTCTGCTTTTAAACATGGAAGGCTTATTGATTGTCGTCAAATCCCTCCAAGAAAGGCCAAACAAGCTAGCCACACGTAGGTCCCACTTCACGATAAAATCTCATTTTCAAATGCAAATAAAACGAAAATTGCAATCACCATAAGGCATTCGATTTTAAAATAGTCAGTGAACGTAATAATTGTCTTACCATCATGTCTATCTATAAAATTAATTTTATACATTAAATTTGCAGTTATACACTTCTATTCTTATTGCAAGCTAAAATTTAAAGATCTTATTTAAGTGCTTGAGTAATTTTTTTTTGAATTCGAGGAAGGTTGATTTTCTAGAAAGCGTACTTTGTGGATTCATGTGAACGAGTAAAACTCTGGTTGTCTCAGGCTCTTACAAGAGTTGCATGCCCTGACTCGAACTCGAAACCTGCTGTGCAGATCTTAAGCCCTTTATCATCACGCCGCGTCCCTTGAGGACCACTTAATTATGTTATGTTACATAAGATATAAGAGATACTTTTTTTTTATTTCATGTTTTAAAATATAAAAATTTATTCTTAAATTATTATAAAAATAAATTTGTTTTATATCCTTATTTTATTAAATGTAGACGATTTATATATGAAAACTAACAAATTTATATTGCCTGTTTATTATTGTGTTTGCTTTTACCTTTTTAAAGTACTTTTTATCTATGAATATATTAAATTGATGGTATTTAAGTGATTTTTTTTATAATTGTAACATATATTAATATAAAAAAAATTTAAAAATTATTTTAGTGTATTTTTAATTAAAAAATATTTTAAAAACACACTAGGCTTAGGCTACTTTTGTTTTCCGCTAGCTTTAGCTTTTGCGGTGAAATAAATACAGTAAGGTGTTTGGTAACAAATCAAACTGTGTTTTATGCTACGAAGCCCAATAAAAAATTGAATTTGAAACGTAGTTTTTGTGCAATAGTTTTTACATGTTTTTTTAACTAAGTTTATCATGTTTGTTTTTGCGTTTCAAAAGCGCTTCTGAAAAAATTTAAAATTTTTATTATTTTTTTCTTTGCTTTAAATTAATATTTTTTGGTGTTTTCAGATTATTTTAATATGCTGGTATCAAAAATATTTTTTTTAAAATAAAAAATATTATTTTAATGTATTTACAAGTAAAAAGCAATTTGAAAAAAAACCACAACTACACTTAAACCAAACATTTTATACATTTTTTTTTTGCTATACATAAGTTTTAATTATAATGTTTACCAAACATTTATCTAAATCTAATTAACCATGTCTAATTATATATTTTTAAAAATTATAACTATAAAAGGTACCTTAAAAAAAAAAATTAAACGACAAAATATATGTCTCCCGCGTTTGACGGGCTCGAAGGAAAACCGCTAATTTGTAGGGACTGTCAGAGAGTGATAAAGCTTACAATGCCACGTGGAGGAATCTGAGGAAGGGTAAGACTGGTCAACAGATCCGTTTTTGGAAAGGTAAAGGTTTGATTTGGGACCCACTACTTTCCAGAAAAGCTAATTCATACACTACCCATCGTTGTTTCGAAGGGTCGGCATATTATTTTTGGCAATTTCTTCTTCTTTTTTACTTTCTTGTTAAAGCCAAAGGCATAAGAAGTTGCGAGTGTAATGCTATTTATCGGTTGCTCACCGTAGAAAAGCTTACATATTGGCAAGGGATGGCACTACATATTGTATTTTATCCAACTTAATTTTCTTTTCTTATGTTGAAATCATAACAAAATCTGGTCTTTTACTTGTTATTTAATAAAGAAATTAACAAGTATATTTTATTTTAAATTTGACCTTAAATATATCAATTAACCACGTATAATTTACAAAATTAATCCCAGCACAACAATCCGGCTGCGAATAATTTATTTAAAGTTAACTTAACTAGAAATTAAAGAACTTAATCTTCATGCACGAAAACTATTGGAGAATAATATAAGTTATATTTTGAAACCTCACCTAACAGCTTAAGCTATTGGGTTGAGATGATTATTTGACATAGTATCAAAACCTTAATGACCAAGCGGTCATGAGTTTGAATTTCACCATCCCCATTTATTTGATAAAAAATTAAACACAAGATAATGTGAGTCCGTGTAAGTTTCAAGCACAAAGAGCTTTCACTTGAGGGGGTGTATTGGAGAATAATATAAATTATATCTTAAAACCTCATCTAACAGCTTAAGCTATTGGGTTGAGATGATTATTTGACATGGTATCAGAACCTTAATGACCAAGCGATCATGAGTTTGAATTTCACCATCCCCATTTATTTGATAAAAAATTAAACACAAGATAATGTGAATCCGTATAAGTTTCAAGCACAAAGAGCTTTCACTTGAGGGGCTGGTGAAATTTTTGTGTTTGGTGTATTAGAGAATAATATAAATTATATCTTGGAATCTCACCTAACAGATTAAGTTATTGGGTTGAGATGATTATTTGATAAAAACTAATTAAAAATATATTTTTCATTGAGACAAAAATATATATATATATATATATATATATAATATGAATGGCGGCTCCAAACTAACTGGCTTAAATTATATTTCTTTTTACAAGAAGATGTTGCATGAAAAAGGATGAACCAAGATTCAGGATGGTGAGTACCATTACTTAAATGGATTCTGACTTATTAAAGAAAGGCATTCCTATGGCGTTAATTTGTCATCATTTGCCTAAAAAACTTCACTACAACTTGACAAACTATGGTTAAAAAAATAGCGTTTAATTACATTGAAAAACGGGAAATATTGTGATTAGCTTTTTCCTACTCCTTTGTGATTTTGTTAAGATCAAGCATGCATTTTCGTAGATCGATGATCTTGCCAGCTGGATATATGATCAATTCTTGGCCTAGCTAGTTAATAGGTAGAGCAGCATGACTGGATTTGGAGAATTACTTAGGACTACTTTTTAAGGTTGCACGAGTCACTTTTAATATTCCTCCACCCTTAATTTCACGTAAATTGCACAATTTTGATGGTTATTACTTTAGAGAATCTCTGTTCATGGCATTACTGTGCATTCTACTGGCAGTGGTGAGGTTGTGTTTCAATCCATGCTTGTTCTTCAACAATTTCAAGGAGAAAATTAAGTAATAAGTGTGCAGTTACTAATTAAACATATCAATTATGATGTACTTTTTTTGGAAGAAGCACGTAATCCCTATTATTTCTAACTTGATATAATAATTATGATGTTGATCATACCTTGATCTTCTTTTCGTTTCTCCGTTATTTTGGATTGCGGATATCCAAAAATTGAAAAAAGCAACGAAAAAGCTGACAAAAAAATATTTCATCATGACTTTACCGATGAGAAATGCGATGCCCATATTTCACTAGTAATTTCTGGTGGAAACAATAATAAAATTAAAAATATACTATTAATATTTTCATTAGTGTTCCTAACATATCAAATTGCAGATAAAAATCCCATCAATAATTTAAAAAATAAAATAAAAATTGACAATCATCTCTTCTTCCCCATTTCTTCTTCTTAATTCTTTGATTTCAATTCAAACTCTAAATCTGGTCTCTCTCCCATGCACTTCAAATTTCTGACACCCGCCTAAATAATCCAGCCACCTAACTCTCTTTCGGCATATGCAACCTCCCTCCAGTAGTTCATTTTCATTTTCATATTGGAATAATCTCAAGATTTAGTTTTTATTTTATTTTATTTTATTTTTTTGTAATTTGTGTAGGCTTTGTCGAATCAACAAACTGGGTTTGGTTCTTTTGTGTAAAGAGAAAGTTGAGAAAAAATAAAAGGCTTAACCTATTAATTAACCAACTTTTCTATTTATATATGTAAGGCAATATACAATAGTAAAGATAGAGATTATAACACTA
>Ga0325410_1003909_pt1 | contig 16769 bp, 12 predicted proteins | sample PopdelMetagenome_16_FD_206182 | JGI IMG/M metagenome (GOLD analysis project Ga0325410, IMG submission 206182) | Populus deltoides microbial communities from Bellville, Georgia, United States - Xylem-PdIQD-R3 | ecosystem: Host-associated > Plants > Phyllosphere > Stem > Wood/Secondary xylem...
TTGAAAATTCCGAACCAAAGCATACAAAATAATACGTCTACAAAGGGTTCTTGCATGGTTAGAGCTGTATTTAGCTCAAGACACTCTGCCTGAATCTGTGAATTGATATCCTCCAATGGTGCAGCTGTTATCTGTGAGTACACTGTAGAGATTAGACAAATAGTGGAGGATTGCAATATACATGGCCACTCGCTGGAAATTTTGAGTCTCGCTTTCTGCTTGCAGCCCCTGCACCACGAGTCAAGTTAGCCAATTAGCTCATGACTTCACGTTGATTTTGGTTATAAGAGGATCCTGCTGATATTGCAGCCCTTCCTGCTTCTGATGTCAGTAACGTCAAGTTTAATGTGATCTCAGCATGGGTTTTCTATATATTTTTAAAGAATAACCATTTTGGCTATTGAAAATGAAAAGGTGGTGGCTTCTGTTGGGTAACCATTTCCATTTCTCTGTTTTGTTCCTACGCCAATGGTGACCATTATCCCTTTGTCCAGGAGTACCATTTAACAGGTTGCATTTCGTTAATATTCCAAGAATAGAAGTGACAAGTGACAGTTACATAAAGGATAAAAACATGTGTGGTTGAAGAAATGAATATAAAGACAATCTATAACAGTTTTGACATGTCTTTTATCTCTCGTGCAATCACATAAAGATTCATTACTATCATTTATTGTCGAGATTCGAAGTATCCCTTGGACTTAAGCTGAAACCATGAATGGTTACAAAGTTATACAAAACTCTCTCTCCAGTAATGACTTGCACCAAATGTAAGAATAGCCATAATTGATAATGCACTTCCTCCTTTAACAATAACAAGTAGAGGTGATTGCTTGTGTTCACGTACATACAAGTAAAGTTATTAAACTTAATTAGATTCTAGCCATGAATCATGAGTGAAGTGAGTTAATGCAACATCATTTCAAGATTGTAAAAAATAATAACTAAAATAATAATGTTTTGAAAAAAAAAGTCAAATCAAAATTTAAATAGAATAAGCAGGTTATGAGTTGAAACACTATGCTATCCGATCACAAGTTAATTCTCACCGGATTTTTATTAAAAACTGACCTGAATTTGGAGTCAAGTCAATGAGCTTGCTTGGTCAACCTGAATTTGATGGAAGCAAAGTTCTGAAGTTCCCACTTAGTTTCATTTCTAACTCGGCCAAGCTTGAAGGTCGGATTTAATAACACTAGATGGAAGTGAGGGTTGTGACTGGAAAATGTTTCTATTCCATGAGGCATAATGATTGGATATCAACAAATATGTATTGAACAACATTTCCATATCGTGCATTATGGTATTACAAGAACAAGAACACAAGGACAACAGACGAAGATAATAATAACAAAGATTTTAATGACACAGCGCAATTGTGGTGACGCAACAGCTAAGGTTTGTTAGGGATTGGACTCATTCCCAGCAAAACTCCTACTTAATGACCAAAAGGCAATGGATTAAAATAAAAACAATCTTAGAAACTACCACTATCAATAGTTCTAACCCAAGTTAGAGGCCTGCATTCTAAGGCAGCTGCTGCAGCTTCCTGCTAGAAACATAAACAAGAAAAGGAACGTTGACGTTTCCTATCAAACCTATCTGAACTTGGGGCGCTTGGGCATTCTAGGAGCGGGTCTAGGAGGCGCTCGAGACTTCCCAAAAGCCTTTGCTTTCCTTCTGTTCCTCTCCTGCTCACTGTCTGAATCATCACCCTTTTCCCTGTCTGCATTGCTTGCTTCCCTCTCCAGCTCCTCCCATGTCTTACCCTTTTCTTCCTCAGAGTCTTCCTCGGAATCATCCTCTTCATCGTCCTCAGACTCCACAAGTGATTCACTATCAGAGTCTTCCTCCTCCGTCTCAGAGTCAGGTTCTGCATCTGATGGTATGTAACCCTGGTCTGAATCCTCTGAGTTGTCAGAATCTGAATCGCTAGCTTCCAAATTCAAAAATTCCCACCCCCCGTCATCAATGAAGCTCTGTGGGTCATCAGTGATTGTCTTCAGTATCTGTCGCCAGTTAAGATTCAGCCTGCTCTCATAATACTTGATGTCTGTTGTGTCAAGCCATTCTTTGATGCCATCAAGTGCCGTTGATGGAATAGAGTCAATCCTGAGGACATCACGCTTGAAGTCCTTGAAGACAATGGTCATGTCAAAGTTTTTCTGTCCAAGCCCAACTCTCTCCAAATTGACAATCTCAATCTCACTAAGGGTGACAACAAGGAAAGGAGTCTCAACTAACTCAACCAGGCAGCTTGAAGTGGGGACGATGAAAGATGTAACCTTGTGGGGCACTCCATGGAAGCCAAGCTCTCTCAAAGGCTGATCAAACTCAAGGTCAAGTCCACTAAATTGGGGCTGGGCCCAAAGGTCATTCACCCGATTTACAAAGCTCTGAAAATCCATATTGATCTTATTCTTCCTCTCTCTTTCCCGCTGCTCTTCTTCAATCTCATCTGGGTCATAGGCAGACCTTTTTCCACCTCCCAAAGTCTGGACCACATCCATCACCTCAACATAAAACTGCACATCCTTGGTCTTCTTGTTTCCCACCATAATGTGGTTGTGAAGATGGAAGTGCAGGAGAGTAATCATCTCCTTCTCTGCAGGCTGGAAAAATGCATGTTTGATGTTTGCAAACATAATATCCACACGCTCCTCGGCTCTGCTTGTAGAATATCGGAACCCATTAACATGGGCTTCAAGAGAACCAGGCAACTTTCTTCCACGGCCACCAAAAACAGGACGAATCCAAAGGTCAGTCAACCTTATTGGCTTGAATCTATTCCCTGCAAGCTGTAGTTTCTCCTGCATAACCAAGGTTGCCCTCTCAGCCCTCTCTGACTCCCTGGCCATAACATGCCGTCTAAGTGTCTTGATCAGCTGTACCACTTCACTTATATGCCTAGGATCCTTTGAACGAAAAGAAACCTCCTTCAGATAAATAGCTCCTTGGTGCTTCAATGAGTTGGAGTCATGTGGATTAAAAGCCGTCCCAGGAACATTAAAAATGATTCGAATGTAACAGGTCCGGTTGGTATCCTGCTGGCTGGAAACTGTCCTGATTGTGGAAACATGGAAAGGCACCATACTCCCATAAATAGGCAAAAGCACAGCCTCATTCTTCTGGTCTATCTGAATCATTAGATCTCTAGCAGGAGGAATATCATTGACATTCTTGTATGCCACCAAATCAGCTGAAGTCTTTGAAGTAGCACGACTGTCTCCATTAGCACTTCCTCCACCAGCAAGTCGCCGGGCAGTTTCTTCATTCTTCTGCCGGGCAAGTTCTGCTTGGTGCTGCCTCCGAAGCTCCTCCTTTGAGATCTCCCCGTTATCTGACCTCAATGTTGTCTTAGACATCAAGTTTTCCCCGCCATTCACCTCAGCTCTAGCTTTAGGTTTTTGTTCTTCTTCCTCACCTTCATTAAATGAGTAAGCCACATCCTTAACAGCTTTTGAGCTCTTGGAAGTCACCACATCTGGATTTTGATCACCTGCAATGTCCAGATCATTGGATAATAATGAAACAAACTTTTTTAAATAATTATAATTCCTGTTTCATGTCAATATGATAGTTCATAAGATAACATTAGGAAAAAGAAATTTAAATGAATAAAAGAGAAAACATGCATTCCTCGTTGTCATAGAAATGGATAAGTAATTGAGAAATACAGAAGGGTGAAAATTAAGAAAAAGTTGCAGAGGATAATGAGATTACCGACAATAACGGTATCTGCAAGCAGCAGTGAGAAATTCCGAATCTTGGGATTATCAGTCTGATTTTGCAAGTTCTGAAAACCAAGGGACACATTGAGAACCATTTTAGCTTTCACTGCTCGATCATTCTTGGCATTAAGATTCAGTCCTGACTCGCGAAACTCAAGACCCATGCCTGTCCCAGCTGATTTGCTCAGATTTGGAACCAATTCAGGAGCCTCCTTCTCAACCACTGACAGGGCAGCTTGATAAGCAGCACTGAGTTTGTTGCCGGGCTTCAGTGCTCCGATAGCAGCTTCATGTGCCTTGAGAAGAACAGCATAAGCCTTGCTTTGCAAAGGAGTGGCATCTATCATTAAAGTCCTGGCAACATTGGAGCAGTAACTGTTGTATCGAGATCCCACTGCAATTATAATTACACTGGCAGAATCATAATACAGGGGCTCATCATTGCTTGCAGCACTAGGCCTGAGATCAAACTCCCCTCCACTCTGAAATATGGGAGGGTAGCATATATCAACATTATCTGCCTTCAACTTTGCCTTAGCTCTTGTGGGGTCTAAAATGGCCTTCTCTGCTTCATCCATCAAAGCAGAATGGGTGATATTTTTCTCCTCATCAATAACATTCTCAAGCTTCGGCACCACAATATTGTTCATTACACTAAAAGTCAAAAAAGCAGCTTTCTTCACATTAATGAGCTCATCAGCATCCTTAACAGCAAACAAATCAGACAACCCATTGGTTACATCAGCAAGCTCAAAACCTGCACCCTTCAATTTCTCAGACCAGGTTTCCAAAAGATTTCCTTCAGGAGCCTCTCTCACAATGTGTCCAACAACAGGTGCAACTTGTCCATCAGCACCTGACTGAGAACGAATAGCACGGAATATTGCTTCCATCAGACCAGTCCCATTGTCCGTCTTCGCCTTCACATGCATCACAACATCAACACCCACAACTTCCCTAGCAGGTTTTTTCACAACTTCGAGCAAAGAAGCCTTCTTCTGGCTACACAAGAAATGAATCTGCTTCTTCATAAAAACCATTACCGTCTCTGGAAACTCATACCCAAGCAACCAAATATTCAAAGCTGACGATTTCAGATACCGCAAGTCCTCAGAAGGCGGAGGTGTTGCTATAGCAACAACATCAGAAGACCCCCATAAATCAGCATTGTTCTCATTCCAATTCGAATAAAATGCCTTGAGCCGTGTTTTAAACTTCTCCACATCAATAGCATATACATTTCTTGCTGCATTTGAAGGCTGCCCACTTCCATTCCTCTGATCAGCCATCTTTAACTGCAACAACTCTACAACCAAATATAACAAATAATCAACACAAATGGCAACAAGTCAAACATCAATCACAAACATATTCAACCAACTTTAAATTAGATTACAAAACCAATCCCAAATGAGGGTTTCACAAACTTATAAAAAAACCATTAAATTACAAGCCAAAAATCCAATTTTCCATCCTCAATAATCAACACCCAACAATCAACACATCCAAGAATCCCCGATTTCAACTTCGATTCTCTTCAAAACCCTAAATTCTTTCACCATCTACCATTTTCACACAATAACCACAAAATAACACTAACCCACTTCCATTTCCACTCAAACAAACTAAAATCCAAATCCAAAACCACAACTTCCCCAACTTCAAAACCATATCAAATCCAATAAAAATCGAATTCAAACCCTAAAAAGATAATAAAAAAAACTCACATTCGTTAAATCCCTCGCAGCAGCAGTACTTGAACCAAGTAATCTTCAATCAATAAAGAGAAAAAATCCGAGGCCAATTCGGCTTATAATTCATGTAACAAAAACCCTGTGAGAGAGAGATTAGGGTTAGGTTTTGAAACGAAACACAAAAACATAAAATGTGAAGATTAAATAACAGAGAAATCTATTAAATAAACCAAGAAGAAAACCTAATAATTAGCTTAAAATGGAGATTATGAAGCGAAAAGGAGAGGAGATGAAGAAATTACAGAAATTGATCGAAGAAATGGAGAAATTTGAGAAATTTTTCGAGAGCGCGAAGAGAGTACGAATTTTTATAGAGACGTCGAGCTTTCAAGGGGAAAATATATTGGGGGTTTTTGGCTTTGTTATTAAGGCTTGAGGGTTCAGAAAATTACATTTTATGCCATTTATATGGGGCACCGGAGTTACTTGAGTGCCCTTGATCTGAAGGGGGACGTGGAGGGGGTGATTGGGGTAGTTTGGGGGGTGTGGTTTTTGAAAGCTGAATTAGAGGGAGGGGAGTGACGGTGTCGTTTTGGGGAAAGAAAAATAGCGGGAAATTGAAGAAGGGCGGGTCGGTGAGTGTTAAATTGGGGCGGGAAGAGGTTGATTAATTAATTTGAGTGATTGGTTTTAATTGGGTTGTGATTAGCAGTTCATTAGTTAATAATAAAGTTACGAGTAATTTTAGAAATTTGTTTACAATTACACTATTAAGTATGATTAGTTGGCATACTTCGAGATTGTATAAACTTTAGAAAGTAAAGCAAGCCAATTAATTAGAGAAAATTCTTTAACCTTGCATTGATATAAAAAAAATAAAAAATAATGTTTTTAGGTATTTTTTTAATATAAAAAATAATTATAAAAAAATATTATTTTTTATATTTTTAATTAAAAGTATAGTTTTCAAATAAACACTGTCGCGTTACCAAACATATATTTTATATTTGATTGGAGATGGGACATGAAAATAAAAATATAAAATAAATATTTTTAAAATAATTTTAAAATAAGTTTTTATTCTTTCAAAATATATTATTTTATCTTTTTTTTTTAATCTCCAGGCAACAATTATAGATTTGTATCTATAAATATATTATTTAATAGGCTCATCATTCATAAAAGTTTATGAAATATGTGTGATATTTTATTTGAAACTTGGTAATTTATAAATAGAGATTAGCAAGAGTTATAATTGCTGGAAAATAATTAATAGATTAATCACAATCTAATCCAAGATAGCTGCAACAAATCAAAACTCAGCACATCAGAAACCAAGTTCTAACCGAGTTAAGATGTTGCCTTGAAGGTTATCTCTGTCGCAATAATATTTTTAAAAGTGTAGTTGTGATTATTTTTTAAAGTATTTTTTTTTTAAAAATACGTCAAAATAATATTTTTTTTATTCTTTAAAAACTATTTTTAACATCACTATAATCATATTAAAATGATCTGAAAACATAAAAAAATATTAATTTAAAGTAAAAAAATAAAAAAAAATATTAATTTTTTTCAAAAATATTTTTAAAGGCTCTTCTTAATTCCTTCTCCTCGAAGAACACTTCCTCTCTAGTTGCTGTTGGAATCCGCCGATGGTTGCTGACTTAATGCTGTTGCAAATCCTCCTCCCACTCGAAGGACTGCTTCCACTAACCTTGTTGCTGGATTTTTTCTATGCCTTTTCTACTCATAACGAAGTACTTTTCTCTTCATCAATGGCAAATCATCACTTTCCCTTGCCTCATCCTCATCCTCCTTGCTTTATTGTAGGCATTTTTCAGCCTCCTGCCTTGGTCCTCACCAGACGGCCCAACTTTACGTGACCATACAAAGCACAATTGAAACTATGGAAACAATTTAAAGTATTGTGCAGAGAAAACAAATCCATCCCATTTATTTGATAATATCATTCAAAGAATAACATTGTTCCAAAGAAGACATAAATGGAACCAGCAAGGCTTCTAATCATTAAAGTAAGAGCAAATTGCCTCCCAATCTGTGCATGGGGGGAAGGTTAAAATGGACCCAGGGCCATTAATGGAAGGATTTAATTAGCCTCCATGTATGAAAGTTGATCATCCAATAATACTTTTACCATCGAGACAAAGAAAGTTGAAGAAAAAGAAAACTCTCACTATCTTAGGGATTAGAAAGAAAAAGGAAGTCTTTGATATCACACCACCTTGTAATAAAACTGTTCCAGTTCCTGCTAAACCTGCACGGATTAGGGAATTATTAGCCTTTATCTGCAGAACAAATTAACCATGGCAACTTTCATGAGATGCCAGTGGTACTGCTCTTGGCTTGATCGAGTCAATAAAGAATGCCTTCCCCGAACAGGTGCTAGCTTGTTATCAGAGCTGACAGGGGGTTGATGCTTGCAGAAGCCGATGAAGAAGATGGATTGGTAGCTACTGATGATCATGAAATGGATGATCGATCGGCATGTTAATGTCATGCTTAAATGACTGGTGTAATGGCAGCCCTCCAATGAATTAAATTGGGAATGTCTCTAACCGATGAGGAACGAAGGCCAGCTAGTTTTCAAGAAATTTGAAGACAAAAAATTCCTGAGTTGAGATTTTCAAATATTACTAGAAGTAGTGGTGATGTCAAATAATTGGAAAGGATTGGATAAGGTGAATGTGATGGGAAAACTGTTTGCATGAATTCAAATAAATTAAATTAAATTAAATGACAATGCTCCTCTGCTTTAGACGAGATGAATCGATGATTAACCAATCAGATTTAATTAATAAATTCTTCAAGAATATTTTGTAAATAAATATTTTTATTATAGCTTGAAAATGGAGTACAATGGTTTAGTTTAACCCATATGTACATAATATTTATTTAAGTCTAGTTAAAAATTATTTTATATGGTTAAAAACTTAAATAAATTAGTTTAATTATGAATGCAATAATTTATGTAAAACTATTTTGAAAAAAAAAACATTTTTCAAAATAGTTTTAATAAACAGTCAAATTCATTCATTTATGAATGAATTTAAACAATATATTAAAAATTAAATATATATATATATATATATATATATATATATATATCATTAGTTAAAAAATACACAAGCCGAACACTTGTTAAGAAACTAGCCCCTCTTAATTCACTTAATGTTAGAAATTTCTTCACATTTTAATTGGTATATTTGAGGCTAAATTAAAAATATAATCTACTCATTTTTAAAATTAAAATTTTATTGGAAATTATTCTTTAATTATCAAAGTTTTTTAACATGATTAAAATAAATAATAATTTATAAGTGAATGAAAAATTAATTTCAAAAAACGTTTAGTTAATATTTCTTTGTACAATCCACAACTATTTACCCTACATTAAAAGAATAGAAGATTTTCTTATAATATATAAAGTTAAAAGTTAGAAGAGCTTGCAGGGCACTAAAGTTTTTAAGAGCAGAGAAACCTAAATAAAATGAGTTTTGAGTTTAAGTTATACACGCTTCATAAGTCTCGGGCTTGGATTTGAGGTTTTTGTAAAATATTTTTTTTAATTTATAAAAAATTATTTTTTTCCAATCTATTTTGAACTTGACTTTGGGAATTTATTGTAAAATAATTCTTTGACCATGTATAATTATTTTTTTTCAACAAATTTCATTTAGTCAACGAAGAATCTTGATACTAATTATCCGTCTGAAATTTTTTTATTTTCTAAGTAAAAGCATCTAGTTTTTAAAGCAAATATTGTCAAGTTTTTTACCTATTTATAGGGGGTAATTAAAGAAAAATAACAATAATTAATTCTGATAATTATTAAAATGAATTTTGCATCAGTTTTGTTTCTAAGAATTAGTATAAAAAGGAGCTGAAGGGGAGATATTTTGCATTCCAAGCAGTTCCTCTTCTACCTTCATTCCAGCGTTTTCTACTTTATTTTTCTTCGGTCACTCTAGAGCTTAGGTTTAGAATTTGCAAAGAGCTTTTGAGTTTGTTTTTCCTAATTTATGGACCCAGATAAGAAGTGAAATTAATCAAAATCCTAAAATGCAAATTACATTCAATCATTTATTGTAAATGACAAGTAATAAAACTTCAAAAATAAAGTATTGATCCCTGACAACAAACAATTGAAATCATATTTTGGAATGTAGGTAGTTTATATTTATACAACTAATTAAGGTGGTAATGTTGGAAATTCTGGAAGGCAGATTGCATTTAATTATTTATACCATATAAAAAATAGTAAAACTTTAAGAATAAAAAATTAATTATTAACAACAATTGAAATCATATTTAAAATAAATTCGGCTAGTCAGTGTTACTGAACAATCTAGTTGAAATTCATGAAATTTTATTAGCGCATCATTGTTAAGTTTTAAGGAGTTACTTTGACCCCATCTTTATAGTATTTACATGCTTTACCTTGTAGTTAAACTAAAAAAAAAAAACTAACTTAATATTATTACATGCTTTTCCTTGTAAATTAAAGGCTAGATATGGCCCAAGATTATCTTGAATTCTGGATTGAATTGAACTTAGCCTCTAAACTATCAATTTAAATAATAGGTCGAACCGTGGGAGGAAACCGAGCTTTAAGTATACATGTACAAGTCCCTTCTCAAAAAATAAATGTGGAGTTGGAGAACAGCCTGTGTTTTTAGCTTAGAAATGTTCTTAATTTCCTTCTTTTCGTGCTGATTTCCCGACAGGATTTAAAAAGGAACATCTGGACAGTATTAAATTTATGTATTCACCGCGAATCCTAATAAGAATCACCGGAAACGCTCCCTTGATCTTGATCATGATCATGTATGGAGCCGTTTCCTCAAGGAGATTGATCTTGCACCAAATTGTAAGCTTCATGAAATGAGAGCAAAGTTTGTTGACAATATCCTTCGTGTCGTCATCCCTTATGACGTTGCAACAATAACAAGGGACAAGCCCTTAACAGCAAAGCAAATCAGGGAGATTTTGACGAGGCACGTCAAGGATCTTGAAAATAATGTTCTTGGCTGGAATGAGCTGAAGGCTGCCTTCTCTGAGTTGGGTGCTAGTTATCCTGACTTCAGAGCTGACAGGGCACTGGTGTTTGCGGATCCCAGTGGAGATGGATTGATTGCTAGTGATTATGAGATGGATGAACTAGTGTGTTATGCTTGGCTGGTATTTTGGCAGCCTGATCATAAATCTGATGAAGAAACGGGAATGTTTTTGAGTGATGAGCAATTAAGGGTGGTTTTCAAGGAATTTGAAGATAAAAATGTCCTTAGCAAGAAAAACTTGAAGAAAGCCCTCAATCATCTTGGTCTTTTCTTTCCTGAATATGCAGACAAGGTTCTTGACCAGTCTGACAAAGATGGGTTTTTTGAGTTAAAGCAGCTTGATGATCTTGTTAAATTTGCTGTCCAATATGGGTTACTGTTAAGTAAAAAAAAAGAGATGAAAATGGATTCTTTCTTTTCTTTTCTTTTCTTTTCTTTTATGATAGGGTGTATTGATGATGATGATGTATCATGTTATTAAACATGTAGAAATTTTGTTGTCATATAGATCTGAGAAAGTGAAATTTAACGGTCAACGACTCCATTGATGAATTTTGACCTTAAGTTTGTGCAACAATTTCAAAAACAAAAGATGGGGAAAAAAAATTAAAATTGGTTAGAGTCATCCAACTTGATGAAACTCTGTCAAGCTCCCATACATCAAGTTATGTGTTGCTCAGATTAATTTGAGTTAATTAAATTAATGTTGTTTTAATTATTTTTTTAAAAAAATTATAAGACCATGAATTAATTTGTTAATCTCACTAGATTAATTTTTTTTTTATTAAACTCAATCTAGACCAGAGTATTGATCAATCCATGAAGATAAGCTGAGTTTAATCAAACACAAAGTTCATACGATGTTGAAGAGATTGAAAAGTGTTTTGATTAAACGACTTCAAATAATGCAAATTGGGGAGTAAAGGAGAGGACGACGAAGCACTGCCCAGTTGCCCATATTCAGATTGCTTCTTCTGTTTATTTTTCATATTAACATAATTAAAAAATATTAATTAAATATTTTTTTAAAAAAAATAAATACATTTTAAAAAAAATACTCAAATGTAGTTGAAAATTCACTCCCAAAGAGCCGGGTCAACTCCTCTGTTTCTTTTACTCTTATGCCAATCCCGTTCTGATAAATCCATCATTTCACATCTTCCAATAAACAAAACCTAATGCCAATATTTGACCAAATCAAGAGAGTCAATATTTAAATCCTTCAAATCTAGTTACTCAAGACAATTAAAAGAATAATTTCACGAATAAATCAACTTTCATACATAAAAAAATAATTGATTTTTATTTTAATTTTAAATAGGATATTTATATTCAAACAAATGCATTCACATAAAAAAAAACAATTCTCCAACTTCTTCCTGGAGTCAAATCAAGAAACAATCTTGATTCAATTTGGTGGAGGCATGCAAGCTTGACCAAGCAATTATGTATCTAATAACTTCATGAAACAAAGTTAAAGTCCAATTGACAATATTTTTGTCTCTTATGATTTAGGAGGAGGATTGCTACTTCATGAAACAATATTTTTTTTCAAAAAATTTATTCAGCATATTAAAAAAATTAAAAAAAAAACACTTAAAAAAACATTTATTTAATATTTTTATTTAAAAAACATAAAAAAAAAAAAAAAAACACTCCTTTTAACTTTGAAACAAACGACAACCATATATTCTCATTTACGAATACAAGTACCTGTGGACACAAAAACACATGATGATGGTGATTGCGTTGTTAGCTGATCAACAACTTTGACTAACCATTTTAGCTTCCCCTCCTCGTGCAAATCGCCTACCACCACGCCCCACATTATTAGACACCAACTAACCAGCTAAACTACCCTCTCTCTTACAAGACACAACCTTGCTGTTGTCTGGTCAGTTGACTCAGTTCTAAATCTTCTCTTTTAAGCAAAACGAGACCATTCATTTCATTAATTTTTTCAAAATTCTGTTTCTTTGGTAATATAAAGGCAGAGGTTGTGATAACATAGTTGCAAATTGTACACTGTTTCATTGTTTTGTAGATCATCTTTGATTTGAATTGCTGAAATGGCTAGAAAGAAGATAAGAGAGTATGATTCTAAGAGACTTTTGAAAGAGCACTTGAAACGTCTCTCTGGTATTGATCTTCAGATCTGCTCTGCTCAGGTTGATATCTCCCCATCCTCTCAATCTCCCCTCATGTGTGTGTGATTTGATCCCTTTTTTTTTTTTTTTACCATATGATTGTTATGGTCATTTCGTATTTTATGCTCTTATTAAGTTGAGATTTGATTACTTTGGATTGGAAATTGGATCTTATTTGATTAAATTTTTCGACCTCAGCTTAATTTTAGTGGAATTGAAACTAGGTTTCTGATATGCACTCAATCTGCAACTGGGTTTTTTGAAGGTTCAAGTTTGGAGCTAGTGATTAGCTATATCATATTTTGGTAAAGTTGGTGACTTTAGCTTGGTTTTGATGAAATTATAGCTGGGTTTTGGCTATAATTGCAGCTCTTTTTTTTTTTTTTACCGGGTCTGTTAAAAATTCAAGCTTGGTAATGGGAGTGGCGTTATTTTGGATTTGATGTTACAAGTAATAAGATAATCTGTTGTTGTGTCTAGGTGACAGAAGGTACAGATTTCACCGAGTTAACAAATAAAGAGCCATGGCTTTCATCTACAAAATTGGTTGTGAAGCCTGACATGCTATTTGGGAAGCGTGGGAAGAGTGGTTTGGTAGCTTTGAATTTAGATCTAGCTCAAGTTGCTGAATTTGTGAAAGCACGCCTTGGTGCTGAGGTGATTTTTTGGATTGAATTGCATGAAAGTTCGTTCTTTTGTTTGTCTGGTTAGGTTTTAGATTGATGTGCAAATTGGATCTGCTTTTTTAGGTTGAGATGGGTGGCTGTAAGGCACCAATAACTACCTTCATTGTTGAACCATTTGTTCCACATGACCAAGAGTTTTACATCTCAATTGTCTCTGAAAGACTCGGCAGCACTATTAGCTTCTCAGAATGTGGGGGTATTGAAATTGAGGAGAACTGGGATAAGGTATGTTTACATTGTTCATCTTGATAGGTGTGTTTACATTGTTCATCTTGATAGGTGCCTCTTCATTTCTTCTCATATTATGACTGTTTGATCTCATAACTGTTGGAATTTAAATTACCGACATGGTTTGGTTTTTGGACTTATGCAGGTTAAAACCATATTCCTCCCAACTGAAAAACCAATGACACTGGAAGCATGTGCTCCATTGATTGCTACACTTCCTTTGGAGGTGAGTTTCTAATTATCGTTGATTTAATAAATTCTGGTGATGAGCAATCTAGCATGTTTCACTGATCAAAATAATTAAACAGGTTAAAAGTCTGATTCTTGTTAGTAAAAAGTGGTTCCTTGGTTTATCAATTGATGGGACATGCTCAGTGCCCTTGGATTCTAGTTTCTCTTTGATAAAATCTCAGAGTTGAAAGTTTTGGGTATCTTGCATTCTGAATTGCTTAATATATATTTGAAATTTGCTGATACAACTTCAATACTATCTCAGATTCGAGGAAAAATCGGTGATTTCATCATCGGTGTCTTTTCTGTATTTCAAGGTGAGGATGTTCTTGCACATTCATTTAACGTAGGAAATTACTTGACTTGTGAACAAGATTCTAATCACATGTACTTGAATCTTTTTAATTTTCATGTTATATGAAATAATAGAGTGGGTAAGTAAATTTTTCTTGAGAATCTTGAAAGGATTGAGAATGGTCTGATATTTCCTTTTATATGACCTCTTTGCGAATTTCTAACACCAAATATTATATATGCTAGTAATGAATTCACTTCTGATTGCTTTTCCTCTTCTCCATAGATCTGGACTTCAGTTTTCTAGAAATGAATCCATTTACACTGGTGAATGGGGAACCATATCCACTGGATATGAGAGGAGAATTGGACGACACTGCTGCTTTCAAGAACTTCAAGAAGTATGTATACATTCATATCCTCTTTTGAGGAAACCTTCAGTTGACATGAGATTGTCGTTTAGGTATAGTACTAACATATTTTGTCTCTCATCGAATATGTTTTGGTGCATTCAGATGGGGTAATGTAGAGTTTCCTCTGCCTTTTGGAAGAGTTCTGAGTTCTACCGAAAGCTTCATTCATTCTCTGGATGAAAAGGTAATTACATGAATGCATGTTTTGACATACTTTTACTTGCCTGTACTTTCATGCATGGAACTGCCATTATCTTTTTGTCCATAATTCAGATGCATTAACAATATTCTTGTGTTTACAGACAAGTTCATCTTTGAAATTCACTGTTTTGAATCCAAAGGGACGTATCTGGACAATGGTTGCTGGAGGTGGTGCCAGTGTTATATATGCTGATACCGTAGGTGCTTTTATAGCCATATGCTATAATCTACCTGCCCTTTATTGGTTGGTGCAAGGTCTATACTTCCTGATATTACTGGTAGACTAATTCTTTTTCCCATTAACTAGGTTGGAGATTTGGGTTATGCATCAGAGCTTGGCAACTATGCAGAGTATAGTGGAGCTCCAAATGAAGACGAGGTCTTGCAATATGCAAGAGTTGTCATTGATGTAAGAGACAATAAATTTAAGCCTTTTCTCTTTCAGCATCTTTTGTCACAATTATGTCGTTACTCATGTTCTGTAACAATATTCCTTGATCATTGTAGTGTGCCACTTCTGACCCTGATGGTCGCAAAAGAGCCCTTCTTATTGGAGGAGGCATCGCTAATTTCACCGATGTTGCTGCTACTTTCAATGGTATTATACGAGCACTGAGAGAGAAGGTATGTCTAGTTGAATCTGGTCCAATTGCTGTAAGTAGTGACTGGTTTAAGTTGCCTCTTTCTACATGTAACTCTTCCTCATCACCTCCTTATAGGAATCCAAGTTAAAGGCTGCAAGAATGCACATCTATGTCCGAAGAGGTGGTCCAAACTATCAGACTGGTTTGGCCAAGATGCGCACTCTAGGAGAGGAACTGGGAGTACCTCTTGAGGTATGAAATGACAATCTTCTTTTTGTAGTTCTCATTGAGTTTGTTGGCCATTGGTTTATGAAATTAAATAAAGCTCTAAGCTCTGAAATGCATGCTGTTAATAGGAGAAAGGTAACCCTGTCTTCAATATTGATATGTAAGATTGTGACCTTTTTTCCATTTGAAGTATGGAATCCTTGTTTACGAGGAGTGCGCAGATCTAATACACGTGCCTTAAGTTTTGCTGGTGTTTTTTTAATTATAAAGTTCAAGTTGTCCTTTACCTTAACAAACATGACTGTTTTGAATAAACCACAAGATCTTCTATGTTCTTAGAAAGTTTTCTTTAGTTTCCATTTCTCCACTCCTGAATATTCAGATCTTGGACCTTCTTTATATTTGTCTTATTCGTAGCTAAGCTGTGACAGTTTTTTCTTTTGTTTTCAGGTTTATGGGCCAGAGGCCACAATGACAGGCATCTGCAAGCAAGCCATTGATTGCATCATGTCTACGGCATAGTCTACCAATTCATTCTCTCCTTTGTCGGTGTGAGTGAAGAAAATGTATTGTGGGAAGTTGTGTTGAGAAAATAATTTAGCGTAGAAGGCGTAAGCTGGATTGAATTGCTGTATACTTGGCATCAAATTCTCCCTTATGATAAACAATCTTGGATCAATGTTTTGAAATATGCATGACACGGTTTCGACTCTGTATAGTGGCAACTTACCAATTTATTGCTTGAGCAATCAAATCACTTTGCTATTTTCCTATGAAATTCCTAGTCCATGTCTTCTTCATGCTATCGAAATCTTCTATTGATTGAATTTGTAGTCAAATTCTTCTCTGATAAAATGCTGCATCATAGCATAGCTTAAAATTCGAAACCCAATGGCCCATGAATCCTATGGACATAACCTTTCTAGTTTGTTAGACTAGAAAGTGGCTATATTTTATCTGACAGACACTAGTACTTGAGAGTGTCAAACGTAGTTGTATTTGTTGACTCGCTGGACTTGTTCAAAGAAAAAAACTGTCCAGGGCTCTTTGATATTTCGGTTGAAATTATATTTTTTTAAATTTTAATTTTTTTATTTTCAATATAATAATAGTAAAAATAGTTTTTAAAAAATTAAAAATTTATTATTTTAATATATTTTTAAATAAATAATATTTTAAACTACAATTACTATTATATTTTCAAACATCCCCTGGGAGTACCAATCCATCAGAGAGAGAGAGAGAGAGAGAGAG
>Ga0325410_1003911_pt1 | contig 16764 bp, 9 predicted proteins | sample PopdelMetagenome_16_FD_206182 | JGI IMG/M metagenome (GOLD analysis project Ga0325410, IMG submission 206182) | Populus deltoides microbial communities from Bellville, Georgia, United States - Xylem-PdIQD-R3 | ecosystem: Host-associated > Plants > Phyllosphere > Stem > Wood/Secondary xylem...
ATGATATTGTCAATGATTTCGTGTAAACATTTCATACAAACATCATAACCCCATGTTAATAGTGGCGAAGAGATTGATCGATCAAGCACAAAATGTTTAAAGATTTAGGAGGGTTGATTAGTGGGGCACCAAGACTTTATATATATATATATATATATATATATATATATATATTGCCATGAATTGTAGATATCTCTCGTGCTTTGATTTCTCAAGTACATTTACACCGATTTTCATTAAAAAACAAACCGCCCTCCGAAATTCTATTTCCCTTAAAATTTATCGATGTGTTTTTCTTAATGAAAGTTTAAATTAAATCAGCCCGTAATTTCTTAATTAGATCATCTTAATTATTTGAGACACAAATAAAAAAATAATAATTAGTTTTTAGAATTTGTTTTTATTTAAACAAAAATATCTATGAATGTGATCCTGCTACCGAGAAAAAATACATCGATATATTTATAATATTAATTAGTATCAGTTAGGATTTATAGTAATCGATATACGATGAGATATATAGCAGCAGGAGAGGTCTCCAATTTGTGCTAACTTCAACTCTAATTTTATTTTTTAATACAGAACGAAAGCCACATTGGCTCGTCATTTACAGAGTGAACATGTTGCTCGTGATACTCCTGATGCAGGTGCTTCCAGCAATGCGCCCTAATCTGGTAATATATATAGCTCTACGTATTATTCGAGAGTGTCACGATGCCGTATTGATCTGGGAAAAAATGGGTGGCATTGAATGTCAACTGGGTGAGCATATCCTTCCCGTGACCATTAGATTTTTACTTCAATGTTGCAAATCCAAAACATCTACTACTGTTACTGCTTTTATTGCCCTTGTAAGTTGTAGCTGTGGGCGTGATCGTGTGGAAATTAAATTACAGACAGAGCTATTCTTGACGATTAAGATAAGGAAGATCAAAGATAAGGAAGATCAATCCAGATGCTTGTAAGGTGTAGCCTTACTGGTCAACAAACACCGTTAAATTTGAAGGATCATTGTGGATGACGATAGTGACAGCTAGGGATATTATTAGCCTTTGGCGCGCAAATATTTCAAAAGGTAGGTTATCAGGGAGGATTCTGGTCCACCAGAAGTAGTGATAGACCTTAACCAGTTTTCTACCGATAACAGTCAATGGACCCTCTCCAATCAAGGGCTGCCAAATGATATTTCCAAAAAAAAAAATGATTTTTTTAATTAAAATAATTTTTTTATATTTTTCTTATTGTTTTGATACTTGTTGATGTTACAAATATATTTTAAAAAATAAAAAAATAATATTTATATATATTTTTGAATGAAAATCACTTTAAATTATATTTCTAAATAACTATTAAGAATTCTATTAAAACTTTTTTATTATAATCCAAAATACATGGATGGTTAATAATTCACTATAATCATATTAACATTATTATTTTTTTCGGTACCAAATGATTTTGCTTCGAATCATATTTTTTTAAAAAAAAAAACATAAACTCTTATTATAATTCCAGCATAATAGATTCGAGATTGACATGAAAAAAAGAAAATTAACATCAATTCAATCATACATGTTACTTCTTGTTTTCAAATCAAACCAAGAACGAACCCTGATCACTCAATGGTTTGTGCATCTATCACTGCTAGGAGCTAGAAAATATTTATAGAATTTTAAAGGATAACTAAACGGGACAAGGTCTTGAGTTTATTTTTTAATGGTCATAAATTCAAGTATTTTTAGAATTATTAAAAACTTACATGGTTATTAATTTCAGAACATGTAAAATCAATAAAGATATGTACAAACAACAAACTTGCCTCAACACTCATATTTGAAAGCTAATGAAGACGTTAGTTATAGTGTTTGTTGGCCCTTCACATCAAAGTTTTAAAACCCTGTGTCTCGATCACCTACTCATATTTACGCCCCTTACATGTTGGATAAGTTAAGCTGCGCATTGAAAAGCCAGTAAACTACCTGAGCCTCTATGATCTTAAGTTCATCTAACAGAAAACCGTTCACTTTCCCAGAGTTGGGTGTGCAGTGGTAACAATGGGGGAGGGTCCTTAAAGAGGGAGGGTGCATGTGGTCCCTCGAGGATGAAGATCGGTGTTTCACGTGAGACCCCATCCTCGTATGAAAGCCCAGACCTAACAGGCTCAAGCAAATTAAAGCAAGCAGCTCATGAGATAATGATAAATATGAATAGGAGTGCATTAATTATTTGTTCTTTCCCAACTCCCCACATTCTCTGGAATATGAACTCCATGCCAAAAATCATAGTGTCGACTAACATGCGTACTTTATAGCATGTTCTATTGTTCTTGCGGGAAAGAACAGCTCTGTTTTCACGTAGTTATCAGACTCTGCATTGACAGTATTGCTAACATTGAGATTAACGCCTAAGTAACACACATAGCAGGAAAGAAAATCGGTGGAAGATAGTGGCTAGTACTACGCTACACATGTTTTTTTATATATGTATACACTAAACATATATTTTAATCTCCAGTTAAGCAATTTTATAGTAATTGTGTATAAACAAAGAAAATGATCTGTGGTTTTTAAGACCTTTCGTGAATGTCAGACTGTGAATTAAACAAAAGTTTAGTTGACCAACTACTCAAGACTTTAATTGTTTAATTTGGGATGCTCTTGCGGTTGCAAGCGACCATAAGAAAAGTCACGGGTACAGTAATCATGAGAGGCAGTGTCTTACTAGTGACTACAGCTTACTAAAATATATATAGACGATCAGCACCTCAAAACATTTGTATCGTCTTGTAAAGCGGGCTTTGGTAGAAACTTTTTCTGGGTTTTGAGTTTTTTCTGGCGACTGGCTTTATTAATTAATGTTTTAGCTGTGTGGTTTAGTCAGGATTTTGGATCTTTCCTTGATATCTTGCTGAAGGAACTTTCCTGATCTCCAAACAGACAAGGCTACCAGACGAGGATGAAAAAACAGAGTGCTAACTTTTAGTTCGTCTAGGCTGGTGAGCTTCCACGAACTACGAAGGAGTAAAAATACAAATCCATTTGGATGGGCTTTTTGCGAAGGAGAGAAATAATGTGTGATGAACAATGCACTCACGCCAAAATTACGATTGCAAGTGCCCGTTACATTCACACTGTATTTGTTAACGTGGAGTTGGATCATCGGAATCCATCCGCCACCGTCAGGTAGCCATTAATTTAAGTTTTGAAGGGGGCATGATTTCTTTAAAATATAATTAACTGAAACAGGGAAACCTTCATTTCAATGGACTTGGAATGTTCTTGGAATCCTTTAAATGTCCATTGCCTTCACCTTCTAGGAGTCCTATAATATTGGGCCTGTCTAAAAGAAGTCCATAACTAGCATGTGAGTTTATATATATGTCTTATGAGTCCAGTCATGGTAATTGAAAAACCCAGTAGGCCCAGTATACGAATAAACTCATGGGAAATTCGTGTCCTGTTGCCTGCCCTGTTAATAATTGGGAGCCCGAGTTCACTTTATACTTGAATAATATGAATGCTGAAGAAAACTCATGGGAAACACTACACAGGCCCATAAACCTCTGTTCATCTTGCAGTCCTCCTACCCGGATAATGATTTCATCGGAGTTTTTAAACATGATCTAGTGGTTAATCTTACCCAAGATTTTAGTCACGGGTTTTACCCGAGTTATTAGGTTTTGATTAAGTTATTTGGATTAATTTATTTTTAAAAAAAATCAAAACGATATTATTTTAATTAAATAAATAAATAATTAATAAGTTACAGTTAGATTTTGATAAAGTTACCGGATCATCTAAATTTTTAATTTTTTTTAATTTTTTTCAAACCTGACTTAATTCCAGTTTTAGAAAAACCAAATTCTGAATTAATTTATAAATCCTATCAAGTTTTAAAACTATAAATTTAATTATCGTGTAATCATTTATTTGGGCTGGACTTTATTTGTTGTGAAGGAGTTGATTTCAAATTAAAAAAAAAAAAAACCTTCTTTCCACAAAATAAAATGTCCCTCTTTTTACATTGACTCCTGAGTTTATTTTTTGCAATAGTAGTAATAATAATAAAATAAAAAATAAAAAAATAGCTATTCACCTGTCATAGTAGTGATCATCCCTTTCTTTAATTTTTTTTTTCTTCTCGAGATTGTGTTTAATATGTAGGTGAAAGAGTTAAATGTTTCACCATTTGTTCTGGTGTATTAAGAAAGTCGATTTTTTAATATATGTTCTCCAAATTATTATAAATTTTATTTAATTTAGGTCGTGTAGCTTTACATTAACTGATTTACATAAATAGCACTCTTATTGTATTAATTGTATTATTTAATTTATGTACACGACAGGTGTTTAAGGTAGGTATTTCGAACAAGATATAGCCATGACCATAAACAATATATATTATTAAACAATATATTTAATAATTTAAATTTTAAAATTAAATTAATTTTTTAATATGGTCTCGTAATTTTAATAACCAGGTAATTATAAATTTAAATTATACGTTGAATTAATTGTTTAACATTTACAATATGATGCTGCCACCAAAATAGACTGAATCAATTTTCGCTTTTTGAGAGCTTTCGATGTTGGGGAGTTTTTCAATTTCTTCTATCAAAACACTTAAATGTAAAAAAAAATCATGTCTGGTATTTTATAAATGTTACAAACCAATCACAACGATGATACATTTAATTACAGTAATTTTAATTCCCAATTAAATATAAAAAATACATTCACACTATTTCATTGGTCCACTCCGCAGCAATCGGACTAATTTATTTTTGAATATAAATAAAATGTTAAGAGGATGAAAAGTTTTTTTACCGTAATATTAAATATAGTCAAGTAAGTTAATCTTGAAACCTACTGACTTAACTCTTTACCTCACTTGAGTTTTCAATTGAATCATGTAAGAGTTAGCCCGAATTACATTGATTGATCTCACGAGTCTAAATACAATCTTGATGATTGATAAAAACATGGTTTAACTTTTAAAAAAAATATTAAGATAATTGATCGATCTCGGTTCCCTTGTGACCCGTGTCATAGACTCTATTGAGTTTAATAACAATTTTTATAAATTATTTTTTATTTAACTATATGATAAAAATACATGCTCACAAAATTGAACATCAGCCTAAAAATAGACACTCATTTAAGATAATGATAACCCTATAAAAAGCAAATAAAAATAAATCATATAGTTTATTTCCCAGTCATTTCAATATTAAAGGACAAAATCAAAAAAAAAATTAAAAACGATTAAAGGACCAGAAAAATGAAAAAAAATATTTGGTTAGTTGGTAAACTCGTCAAACTTATGAACCGGATAACCCGGACTAGTACATCAAACCTATAAACCAAGTTATGAACTCCGTTGGGACTATAATTTATTTATTTTTTAAATTATATGATAACAAAAATAGATAATCAGGAAATTAAACACCAACTCAATACCAAGATGTTGAAAAAAAAATTAAAAAAGGAAAAAAAGCTAAACTCGTTAGGGTTGCGAATCAGGTCAACCAGCCAAACCCGTGAATATGTCCATGGACTTTATAAAGTTTAATAATATGATTTTTCTCTAAAACTATATATTTTTTTACTATACGATAAAAAATAAACGATGAAAGAAAGAAGTCAAGTTCAGTTAAAAAAAAATACACCCACCAAACTTGTAAATTAGAACATCCTGGGTTATCCTAGCAAACCTGCAAGCCACGCCAACCCTGTAGAAAGACAAAATAAAAAGAAAAAAAAATTATAAAATTAATTTCTCAATCATCCCAGTATTAAAGATGAAATTAATAAAAAAAAATTAATTCCATAACAAAAAAACAAAAGGGAAAAATAAGTAAACTAACATGGATTACCAAGTTCAATTAAAAATAAATAAAATAAAAAATACCTTACCAAACCTGCAGACCACGCTAATCATATAGTAAACCAAAATCAATTCAATCATCTCTTTAAAAACATGTATTTGGTGTCAATTTAGACTAAAAGGAGCTCAATTATACAAATAATAAGTTCAAGGATTAAATTGGCAATGTTTTAAAAAATTATCGTTCCAATTTGCAATTATTTGTAAATGAACGAACAATAATTTTAGTTAAAGAAAAAACCCCCATGTATTCTAGCTTTATACTATACTTATTATAATCACATTTAAAAGTATTTCAAACAATTATATTTCAAGAGACATAAGGTTAAGTTATCTAACTAATTATACGACCCGCGATCGTCTGCGGGCTAGACCTTTTTATTTTCTATTAAAAGTGTGTGTGTGTATATATAGGTTGTTTTAATGTATTTTTTTAATTTTAAAAATTAAAATTCAAATAAAAAAATATGCATATATATAATTAAATAAATCAAGAATTATACATGCCAATAAAAAAAACATTAATTATACTTGATTATTTTTGGAATATTTCTTATTCATGCTCGTTATTTTTTTGCTGATTTCAATTTGTCGTAATTATCTCGTGCTAGAATTTCTTGTGTATGTCATCGATCGAATCTAGGAACTATTCTCGAAAGAAAATGAACGAAAAAGCAACAATATATATCAAAACTATCAGATAAGATTAAAGTTAAAGCTGATTTAAACAATCTAGCAAAGATTAATTAGCATTGTTAGCAAGAATATATATATATATATATATATATATATATATATATATTGTTGTATATCTTAATTATAATAGATATTTTAGCAAAAATCATAATATATTTTTACTAACACTTGACATTAAATAAATGGCACATGGAATGATCAATGGCTTTGAATTCAACACAGGCAAAGCTCTATCATAAATACTAGTTTAATTGGCATGGTAAATAACTGTGGTTGAGCATGCATGTATGTGTATGTATGATAAAAGTAATTGGTAAATAACTGTAATTAATTAATGACATTTTACTTAAAATATATGCCATTAAAATTTTAGTCTGTGGTGGCACCTATTATGAACATGCATGTGATCTTAATTAGCAAATTCCTCCAGGCTCATTCAAAAATCCGATCCATAATTTCATTCTGTAGGCTCAAGCATAACTCCACTGTTATAATATATAGTTTGAATATTAGATAAATAAAAAGAATTCTATCCTACACTAGGGAAGGAAAGAAATTCCAAATCAATAAATTTAGATGTTCAACCACTGTCTCTCTATATATAATAGTACTTAATTTGTTATTATGTAAAATAAACAATTTTTATATTTAAAATTAATTGATTAATCATGCATGATACCTACTGTTAAGTTACTTTTTTTTAATTTAATTAAAAAATTGCATCTTGAATTCTTTATATATATATATATAGGTCTATGCATGCCTTTAAATTAAATTCTATAGACAGTATGCATGCCTTTCAATTTCTACAAACATATTAGTTTGAAAATATATTTTTTTTTTATAAATTAATATCAATTTGATATTGACATAAATTAATTAAAAAACAATATTCTTCTCTTTCTATTTTTCTTTACAAAATTTTTGTTTATGTAGTTTATCAGAAACAAAATTTGTTAAGAAACTTTATAGAAGTTGTTATATACAAATTTCAAGATTTAGTTATTCCATGAATTTGAAGGTGTGTATATTACTTTAACTCTACAACAAATATAATAAAGAAAATTAATATCTTAAAAACAATGATCATTACGCTTCAAAGTTCAAAACCTTATTGCTACACTCACTTCCCTAACATCCACTGCCACAAATCTCGTTGTTTTTATATATATTTTTTTTGCCAATCGAGATTGTCTGAATTTGTTGCCTGATATGCACAATTAAAGGATGCTTGGCTGCATAAACTGAAGACACCTCTCGAAACTTTCAACTGGTTAAATTCTACAAGGACGTGAAGCTTAATCTTTCACTTTATTCGTCTAACTTCAAGAAAAGATGACAAAGATAGAGAAACAATTCAGAGTTCAAATTTGCGTTAAAACTCCCCGGCGTTAGTTCTTGTACATCCATGCATGCGTGATTGTTTTTTCTTGACATGATAATTGGATATTTAACTTCTAAGCTCAACCCAAGCATTCCGTGTCTACAGTTTTGCCCTTCTGGGAATGATAGAACTTCATCAGAATGCCCGGAAGCAGCCACTCGGAATATATTTACAAGCATTCTCATGTTGAGATTCATGCCTCTTGTTAACAAAATATATTTACAAGCATTCTCATGTTTAGAATCATGAATCATGCCTCTTGTTAACAAAATCTTATAAACTATACATCCCTAGTTTGCTGTTGTTTTAGTTGACGGCAATACCATAATATTGGTCTTTACAATGAAATTAGAGGACGGCCGAGTCTGGACATGAATCCAGCTGAATATTAGTAATTGCTGTGTTAATTTAAGATAAATTAATTAAGATATATGCTCATTGTTCGACTTTGACAGTGACAAAAAGATCTCACATGTGGCTGTCCAATTTCAACATTCACGGCTCATAGTAGCTTTACCTGTTTATTTTTGTCTTTTAGGAGTATTTTTTAAAAACAAATTGAATTTTTTTAATTTCAATTTTTTTTAATTATTTTAATATAATGGTATCAAAAATAATTTTTAAAAAGTTAAAAAACTAAATAAAATATTTTAAAAAATAATTAATATGCAGAATCAAAGTAGTACAAAGCCACAATTTAAGTAAAAAGTTTTAATTGACTTCTTACTTACTATTTTACTTTAATAATTTGGTTTTATCAATCTGGAAACACTTACATTAATTCCTCGTATTACGTATTACTTTCTTTTTTCTTAAAAAAACATCATGATGTTTGCAGCAATTATCTTGAAGTTGATGTATTAAAAAGACAAATGAACACAGCAGCATCTCCTATCCTTCCTGATAAGATGTGGTTTGGTGGCTCCGAAAATCCACTATGATAGATTTAGATTTTCTAGATAAAAAGGGCTGAAAATCATTTCTTATCCCTTCACTTTTCATATTCCTATAATCGTACATCCAAGACAAGTTAGTAGTATATCCGCTTGAAAAATGTAAAAATACTCGACATATCGAAAACTTCCATCCCATATAGAATCAAAATCGATTTGGACTAAGATTATATGGAATGGTGATCTGAACAATTGTGGTTGCAAATCACTCGTCAAGTTAGCCAACTTATTTATAACTTGATCCTGTTTCCTTGGAGATATACTAACATGTCTTGGATGGTCCGATTTGTTTTTCGTGTATATCAAAACCAGAGTGCACATGGACATGGTATTCGTACATTGGTTTTGTACTTTGGTTTACTTTTAAACACACTTTCCGATGCTATATTTAGAAACACACTCTCTCTCTCCAACAGGCCGTATTTTTGCCAACCTCGGCGCTTCCCACGCTCTCTCCACTCTATTTGGTTAATAACAGTCGCTTTATCTTTTGTTCGATTATTCGAAGTTAATATTTTTCTTTGAAATCCCATCCACAAAAAAGCCTTCTTCTCTTCTTCCATTTATATTGTGTGGAAGAAAACAAAGGGAATGTTGATGATGAGGATGGTGAATATGACATCATTGAGCCTTCACCGGCTCTACCCTTGCTCTTCGTATCCCTTTTTAGAGATTTCAAAGTCAACTTTATTGCCTTTTCTTTGACTTTTTTTGGTTTATAGGTTTTGCTTGCTTGCATGCGTGCTGTTTTTTTTTATTATTATTATTGTACATAAAGGTTTGATTTTTCGAAATTTTGCTAGTTTTTGAATTCTGGGTCTTATTTTATTGGGCTTTGTTTAGATAATGGTGGGAATTGGGTTGTTTTCTTAGGGTTTACCTTTTGTTTTTGTTCGCAGTTTTGTTTCGTTCGGATACGGGAAATAAACATGTATACAGTCGATGATGGGAAATTTAGTTTTTGAACCAATGTAAGGGTCCATTCATAGACCATAAGAACAAATAATTTTTATTCTCAATTCTGATTGGTAGGCAATCTATTTACAAATAGTGAAATTTTTTGGTTATAAGGTCAATATTGGAGGGAACTTGAATAGGATTTTGGGTTGGTGAAACTGGGTTTCTACTTGATCAAAACTTTTCATTGCTATCTTTGATCAGTAATTTGATCTTAGGAGGGGTTTGTTATGCACATTTAATTTGTAATTGCATGAGAATTTTGAAACTTTTCCCTTTTTGATCTTCAAATCTTGATCAGTTCATGCGAATTCGAAGGCAATGAGTATGATGATGAAAAATTGAAGGTTTTTTGTTTTACTTTTCTAGGATTGTCGTCTAGAATTTAAGGTTGTCTCTGGGATTCACGGCTTGTCTTGTATTTGGTTCTTTATAATGGATTCAAAAACAAGCGGTGAGGCTGGTGATGTCATGCCAGAGAAGAAACCGGATAGCCAGGAAGGCAGTGCCAATTCAAAGGTGAAAGGTATAGGAGGTGTGAGTAGCAAAGATATGTTTTTCCGAGCTGATAAAATCGATCTCAAAAGCTTGGATGCACAGCTTGAGAAGCACCTGAGCAGGGTTTGGTCAAGGAACACCGAAATCCAAAAGCCTAAAGAAGAGTGGGAAATTGATTCGTCTAAATTGGAAATAAGGCACGAGGTAGCCCGTGGTACTTTTGGGACCGTGTATCGTGGTACTTATGATAACCAAGATGTTGCAGGTCATTGATCTCTGTTTCCCAGCGCTCATTTTGTATTTCCGTGTCTTTTCATGCTTACGTGATGGTTCTTAGTGTTTTGATATTCAGAGTTCTTAATTTTGTTTGGTTTCTGTTTCTGTAAAGGTCATGCTAGAGAGCAAATAAGGATATTGTGTTTTGCCTGTCCTCCAAATCTTTGTTACGAGTTGCCTTTATACTGCTGCTTATTAACATGATCTAAATTCTGTTGCATATATGTGGAAATGAATATAAAGTTTTGCCCAGCATTGTATTCGCACGGCATATTGAAATGGATTTCATTTGTTGCCTCATCATTTTATCGCTAATCCTAGGAAACAGTTTTCCCTATCCCTTGCGTTTTCTTTTGTATGCTACTTTTGAATGTGTCCCTTTTATGCTGCCTGCCTGGATTGGGGGTAACAGAAAAAAGTAACAAGGCAAACCATTCATCTTCATTAGTATTTCAGGCTTGGGAGGTGGGAGCATCTCTTCTTTTAGTTGGGAGGGGGGGGGGGGCGGAAGTCATTGGAAGTTCAGAAAATTTTGTCATTCTCTGTCTTAATTTGTTTTGTTTGATATCTAAAGCCTGCAAAATCTTTTCACTACAACTCCTGATAAGCATTGATGAAACCGCGGTCTGTTTCAATTGGAGAGATTGTTAGCATTCATCACTGTGCATGTTGATGTTGATCTCTCACTGAACTATTGTTGGATGTTGTAGTGAAAATGTTGGACTGGGGGGAGGATGGTATTGCCACAACTGCTGAAACCACTGCTGTGCGGGCATCATTTCAGCAAGAGGTTGCTGTCTGGCACAAGCTTGACCATCCTAATGTTACAAAAGTACTAACTCATTCTTAAACTTGTCATGTTCATTTTATTATGAGCATCATGTTACATGAAAGTTGGCTTTTTTGGGTCATGCAATTGTCCATCTTGTATTGCTTTAAACATGGTTATATTTCTTTATCTTATCATAGTGGATGGAATTCATAAACTATATGTAAATTTTGACATACATCAACGGGAAAAATGCTTTGCTACTTAAGCAAGATTTTTTAGTTGAAACCATATGCTTGAAGGATCATCCTCCCAGTCATTCTGGTTATTACCATAAGCTTATCATTTGTGTTATTTTTATTTCTGATGCTTTATTTTTTTTAACAGTTTGTTGGAGCATCAATGGGAACTTCAAACCTGAAAATTCCTGCCAAAAACCCATCTGATGGTTACATCTCCCTTCCTGCTAGGGCATGCTGTGTTGTTGTTGAGTATCTCCCTGGTGGGACGCTTAAACACTACTTGATAAGAAATAGTCGAAAAAAACTTGCTTTTAAGGTTGTGATCCAACTTGCTTTGGATCTCTCTAGGGGGTGAGTTTTAGTTTTTGTTAATTGTCTTTTATGGAAAAATTCCCTAAAAAAATGAAATTACAGACTAGTTTTACTAATTTGCAGTCTTAGCTATCTACATTCAAAGAAGATTGTACATCGTGATGTCAAGACTGAAAACATGTTACTAGATTCTCATAGAAATCTCAAAATTGCTGATTTTGGTGTTGCCCGTGTTGAAGCTCAGAATCCATGTGACATGACTGGTGAAACTGGCACGCTCGGATACATGGCCCCAGAGGTATTTCTTGCTTTAACAAAACCTTTTCTTCCCTAGGCAGAAGTAGTTTATAAAGAAAATTTTGTATATTAACAAGTGATTGGTTATATAAACAAGTCCAGAAATGCATATAGATGATGTGTAATGATGATAAAATCAATCCTTGTGCCATGTTCAATATGGAATCTGTGAGGGCGTGTTTTTTCTGTTAATTATAAATTTATAACCATATGGACACGGGATGCAATTGAATTGGCATATTTGAATTGTTATTTAATTGCAACTATCTAACCTGATACTTATGCAGGTTCTTGATGGCAAACCGTATAACAGAAGATGTGATGTCTACAGCTTTGGCATCTGCTTATGGGAAATATATTGTTGTGACATGCCTTACCCTAATCTTAGCTTCGCTGATGTCTCCTCTGCTGTTGTTCGACAGGTTAGTCTGTAATTTAAGCAAGCCCTCTGCCTAGTTCTTCTTATTTTTCTTGTTCTTGCTGTTCTTTCTTTCTTTTGGTTATATGATGACCTGAGGAGGCTCAAAGTAATTGTTATCACCGTTCATAATTAATGGATTTAGGAAAGAATTTTGTGACCATATTGTTATCCACATGACATGTGATTTAGCATCTCGCATGTGAGGGAGCCATTGTCAGCAGTTCATGAATGACTCTGGTCCATTTCTTCTTTCAAACTCAAGGATGTATATGCCCTTCTAACTAATTTATTGTACAGCATTGATGCATCCCAGCTACTTTTAGCAAAGTGGCAATATGGAATTGACATCACTGGATATCCCTCATAATGCTTTCAAATGCCTTAATTGGTTTTTACAAGCAAGGGAGGAAAAGGCTTAGTTAGCTGTAAAGCTCTCGAGAGAATTGATATCGTTTTATGAAAACATTTTGCTCTTTTGCTAAAACTTTGTTCGAGGTCTTAAGATCTAGCATCCTGCCAATGGTCATCAAATATTGGGAAATTTATGCTGCATGATTTCATTGGCAGAATTTACGGCCAGAGATTCCAAGATGTTGTCCAAGTTCTTTAGCAAATGTCATGCGAAAATGCTGGGATGGAAATGCAGAAAAACGTCCTGAAATGGCTGAGGTGGTGAAAATGTTAGAAGCGGTTGATACAAGCAAGGGAGGAGGGATGATACCTGAAGACCAGGCATCTGTCTGTTTCTGTTTGACCCCTGCTCGCGGACCCTAAGTTGTGTTCTTTACCTTCCTCCTCGTTGTCTCTCCCCCTTTCATTTTGTAATGAGTCGGAGTTGCGACATCCAGCTCTTAGTTCTCGATTGGTTACAAACTTTTGCTTCACAAGATGAAAAACAGTCTACTCATTATTCTGCAAGAATGGGGAAATAAGGTGGTTTTTTTTTGTTTTGAAGTTGTAATCTTTTGCTTCTTACAAGCTACGGTGCGTGTTGCCCACGATGTGTTTACACTGCAAGGGCTTTGCAATTCATGCGTGATAGCACTTGCATTTTAGGAAAGCAGTTTTGGTAGATTGGTTGGATCGGGATGTGTGAATAACCGGTTGGTGGCATGGAACTGCAGCCTTTTGAGGTTGAAGCCTGTGAACATTTTTTGCGGCTCCAATTCTTGCAGCTGCTGCCTTTACCTGGTTGAAATTCAATACCACCTGCTAATTTTGCTGTTGATGGGAGCTTTTGGATACGAGTCAATGCAATGAATAGTATGGTCTCAATCCGTGTTAAACCTTCTTAAAATGAAAAAAAAAAAGGGAACACCATACAAGTGTTTGTGTGTGTAGAGGATTTATAGCTAGATGGCTGAAGGAGTCCTTAGGGTAGCTTCCATGCATTGAGGCTAAGAGGTTTTTTGGCATTGTGTTTTAACGTGTTTAAGTCCATTTTAAAAGTATATTTAACGTGAAAACATGTCAAATTGATCTATTTTATTTAGTGTTTTTTGAGATAATTTTGATGTATAAATATAAAAAATTTTAAAAAATTATTTTGATATATTTTTATATAAAAAAAACATTTTAAAAAAAATACCCTCCATCACAATGAAGACACTAAATTCATCATCCTTCTCTTGGGATGGTCATGGCATGTCACCCATAGAGAATTTATGAGAAATTTATAAATTAGAAACGGTGAATAATGAGAATTGTACTTAAATTTGCAGGCTTGAAACATGGACCGTCGTTTGAATCGATTTCTGTCCATGCTCACTGTGGCTTTTTTTTTTTTTTAGTTTGTAGGATGCATATCCAGTGTTGCTAATAAAGAAGAAAAAATCTGAACGTTTATACAGTTATATAGCTTGGGCTAAGCCCATTTTCCCAACTCCACCTGAAGCCCAATACTCGGCCTCAAAACATAGCTCTGATCAAACCCATCCCACCCATTAAGCGGATATTGGACTTAAAGAGCACAAAACCCTGACACGTTTGTGTGTACGACAGCAGCCCATTGGCTAAACTTGAAGATTTCAAAATTAAAGAGATTTCAGGCTTAGAAATTTTAAGCTTTCTCCTACCCTGTAAAAAAATAAAAATAAAAATAAAAATCCCGATCCACTAGTGAGCAAGCTTTAATCAACTGGAATTTTATAAATGGAGAGTGATTGTGTGTGCAAATTATCCAGACAACAAAAATTGTCTCCATTTTAGCTCAACACGAAGATTGTTGCTCTACTTGTCTCTTAGCGCACAAGTCCTTCAAGATTTTCCAACAATAAGTGGAACTCCCAGTCGGATCAAATTGATGTTGCTTGCCTACCACTTCCTTTCGTCTCGAAATAGCTGTACCTAAAACGACAAATTTATGGTCATTTCAAACATTGCTTTATATAGCTTCCTCTTTTTCCTTTTTTTTCTTTTTTTTTATTTATTAACATAGAGTTTGAATTAATTTGTGTATATCTCAATTAATCTTATAAATTCTAAAATTAATAATTATATAAATCTTCAATAATTCTAAAAAAATTTAAACTTATAATAATTAAAAAAATAAATTTAAAACCTGATTAATTAAATTAACTAGATATTCCCTCCTTCCAATCTTATTAACGACGTTAGTTGTGGGCACAGTCCTCTGCATGTACAAAGGAACGTGTGATTTCCACATTGGTCTACTGTCTGCACATACGTAGACCAATATGTCACATGTGGTAATAAGGTGGAACCTTAAAACTTCGTAACCCCTATTGATAAGTACCTGCTATATAGTACTTTGTTTATGAATGTTAGTTGAAAAGAATGTTGATGGTAACTGTATGCTTAAATTTATTTTTTTATCTATGTATTTCATAGAATAAAAATTATATTTAAGATATGAATTTAAAAACATTTTGAATTGCAAAGCATATTGTATACTATCTTAAAACTATATCAATGATTGACATAATCAAGAAGTTAAGTCAAGGCTATTATGCTATTGTTAAAAATTCAATAAATAATTAAAAGAAGAGTATAATAATTAATCTCGTTTTCTTATTTAATGAAATCTCTTTATATTTTTGTATTTAATGATTTTTTTATTCTAAAAAATTAATTTACTGCATTTTTTTATATATAGTTTATTTTTAAAATAATCAATGAATGTTTAGCGATAATTAAAGGAGGTGAAGTAATGTTCTCACCTCCTTTTCCCTTATTTAGCACACAAAATTGGAAGGAAGAAAAATTTACAAAGATATCGAGCACTTAGACTGTTGGAGTATTGCCTTTCAAGGTCTTCAAGAGGCGTGATATGATGATAAAGAGTTTGAAATCTGTACAGTAGATTTCGAGTTCGAGTCAGGACATGCAATTCTTCTAAAAGCTTGAGATAACCAGGGTTTTACTGACTCACCTGAGTCTATAAAAAATACATTTTTTGAAAATCGGGTTTTCTCGAATCTAAAAACAAAAAAAGTCTTGCCCTCCAAGATCAAGGGAGGAGTAAAAAAAATTGTTAAGCAAAAAAGTTTTTGGTTTGTATTTTTTCTCTCTCATTTTTTTTAATTTACATATCTAATTTTTATTTATTTATCTTGTACCTTGCGTTTGAGACCCATCGATTTGCATATATTTTTATTTTAAATTGATTTAAGATATAAATTAATCTTTTATAGCATCCAATATTATAGTTCATTAATTGTCTTTAAACTTACTAAACACATTTTACACTTTATATCTTAATATTTGTTTATATCCTTAATTTCATCATCGGATATTACTTAATATTTTTTTTTAAAAAAATGTTAATTATATATATAACAAACACAATCTGTCCATAATATCGTAGAAGTTAAAAATCATCTGTCAGTGCTTCCAAATGTTGCATATAAATCACTTCTTAAAGGAGCATAGAAGAGGACACAGCGTTGGAATCTTAAGCTTCTGAGCTGTGCATGCAGAGCCAATCAAATGAAGGAATTGTGTCCTTTAAATTAATGTGCAATGACTAAACTTGGATAGGACAATTAACGGAGATAATTTAATCTGATTATTTTAGGAGTTGTAGTGCTTTGCTAGAAGCCAACTACGATTAATAG
>Ga0325410_1003912_pt1 | contig 16763 bp, 8 predicted proteins | sample PopdelMetagenome_16_FD_206182 | JGI IMG/M metagenome (GOLD analysis project Ga0325410, IMG submission 206182) | Populus deltoides microbial communities from Bellville, Georgia, United States - Xylem-PdIQD-R3 | ecosystem: Host-associated > Plants > Phyllosphere > Stem > Wood/Secondary xylem...
TATATATATAGAACTTACTCAAAACTATAAACTATGTATATGGTTTTAATTCAAAATGAAAATAAAAGAAAAAAAGAAGTAAAATAGCTGTTGCTTAAGGTGCAAGTTTGATATAAATGGCAATGGAGAGTGGAGACTACAGCCCCCACCATCACATAGACTTCTATCGTAAGCCTGACGACACGTAAACGCAATGTGAACTTCATATTTATGGAACGCAGCCCAGCCCAGCCCAGCCCCACAAACCTGAAAAACAAAATAATAAAAAATAATAAAGGAATTTTTGATAAATCAGTTTCCGCGTAAGAAAGGAAAAAAAGCGAGATCATCAGTTCTGCTGTGTTTCCTTTTCTTTGACACCTAAGCACTTCCAAAAGAAACGAAAAAGAAAAAAAATGGAAATAATCGTTATTTTCACACTTCCCTTCAGCGTTCACACCACCTTCTCTTATATATCTTTCCTCCCCTTTCTCTCTCTATCTTTTTCTTTCTTTCTTTCTTTCTCTTCTTTGATCAAATCAATCCTTTCTTGTGGGTGTAAACTGATTTAGATTATTTTGTGTTAGCGTGTGTTTGTGTGGTTGTTATGGAGGGTCTTCACCACCACCTTCATCACCATCAGCAGCAAATACAGCAGCAGCATCACATCAGTGTAAACGTTGATACAAGTGATAGGTTTCCTCAATGGAGTATTCAAGAAACGAAAGAGTTCTTGATGATCCGTGCAGAACTGGATCCAACTTTCATGGAGAAAAAGAGAAACAAAGTTTTGTGGGAAGTTATCTCTAAGAATATGAAGGAAAAGGGTTATAATCGTAGCGCAGAGCAGTGCAAGTGCAAGTGGAAGAATCTTGTTACACGATACAAGGTAAGCCTATTTTTCTTAAAGAAGTTGAGAAATGGAAAAATCTAGCGAGATTACAAAATATATGTCTGTTGATCTGTTTTATTGAGTGTTGAACAGTGCATGGAACAAACAAAAACCCTATTAGCTATATATATATGGTGTTTGATAGATGTTTCTCATCTTGTTGCGTAGGGTTATGAGACGATAGAACCTGAGTCTATGAGGCACCAGTTTCCTTTCTATAATGAGTTGCAAGCGATTTTCACATCGAGGATGCAAAGAATGTTATGGGCTGACGCTGAAGGAGCGGCAAGTGGGACGAAGAAGAAAGCAGCGCAGCTATCTTCTGACGAGGAGGAGGATAATGAAGAAATTAGCGAAGGAGAGAAGGGTAGCAGTAGAAAGAGGATCAAAAAGGGCAAGGCAGTTGGTGGAGCAAGTTGTAGTACTGGAAATAGTAATAGCTTGAGAGAGACTTTGGAAGATTTCATGAAGCAACAGATGCAAATGGAAATGCAATGGAGAGAAACATTTGAAGCAAGGGAAAATGAGAGAAGGATGAAGGAGATGGAGTGGAGACAAATTATGGAAGGAATAGAGAATGAGAGGACAACGATGGATAGAAGATGGAGAGAGATAGAAGAGCAAAGAAGGGTGAGAGAAGAAGCTAGGGCTGAGAAGAGGGATGCCCTTATCACAGCACTTCTAAACAAGCTTAGAAGAGAAGACATGTAGTGATCACCTTTCTTTTAATGTTTTTGCTGTTTTAGAGAAGAAGGTGCTTACAGAGAGGTTTGTCCTGAAACTCTCATTTTGGGAATGTTAATTATGTTCTTTGATTAAACCTTTTATGTTATGATCATCTCCTTTTTGCCAACCGTGGCTAGAAAAAGCTTCAATCTGGCTCTCCTTTTCATTACATTGCTTAATATTTTGCTCTTGTGATCTTAATGATGACGTTGTGTTATCATTGACCAGTGACTAAGTTTAAGCACATAATCTCAAAATCATCATGAACAAAGGTTCAAGCTTTAGGTAACATGGTGGGGAAAAGGAGCAAAATCTACATTCAACCATCCCACAAACTCTAAAAGTTATAGAGATAATGCTTGTGAAAGTAGGTAGTATATATCCTGTGCAACGCAATAAGCTCATCGTGCAGGTTGTTCTTAATGGTCCAATATTAATTCTTGCTATGGCTCTCAACCCTCAAGAAGGTGTCGCAACGTTCACTTACATGCAATATTGAACATCTATGCACAAAACATCTCTGATTTTTAATGCTGAAAGGTGCAGCTCAATCCAAGTCATTAACTGTATGCAACTTTCCTAGAAGTAAAACCACTTGAAAAAGTTGTCAACAGCGTTTAGATGAAGCAGAAAAATTGGCCTTTTGTCCATTTCATTTGTACCTATATTTCTAATTGTTGGCTACTAAGAAGTGGCCAGAATTATATGTTGCAAAGGCACGCTGATCAATGTATTATATTTCTTGTTTCCAAAGATTGAACGAGGACTTTTTTTCCCGAAAGTCAAAGAAATGTGTACGACTTATTTTCACTGGTAGAATAGTGCCGCTGCTAGATCTAGCTTTAGAATTCTCATGAGCAAGAAATGAAAATATTGAATATCATTTTGTAACATCTGTACTTCATCCCAATCAATTGTTTTCTTGTGGAAGAGCTGGTAGGATTGGTGAACCGACAAGATACATGTTCATGGCCTGCAGAGAAGATTTTTGGCAGGGAAACCGACAGGTTAAGCTTCATTCGTTTTCTCCATCAACGGTCAATCAGGACCTTGAGAAAAAGTGCAAGTTTGAGACCCAGCCTCAGAGTTCATTATAATTTGATATGTTTGCCCTCTAATATATATCAAGTTTGTTATATAAGAGCTAAAACTTCACAACTATGCTGTTTCCTTGTCTAATTAATATGTATTTTTGTTTACCTTCCCTTTGTTCCTTAATGTTGATGTGATAGGGCTTACAACATGGATGACATTACATGTATTATTACTCTTTGTTATTAATTTCTTAAAAATTGATTTCGTTTTGTTTTTGATGTTTGAACTCGTTATATATATATAAAGGGGCACAAAGAAGGGGACACATTTAGATACAAATTCATTAACTTTTTTATTTTTTGAACTTGAGACAACATTAAACTTGTTTTAAGATTATATGTGCTTTCGTTGCAATTAATTAAGGATGTTATATGATGTTAGAAGATTAATATAAAAATATTTTTGAAATCTCATTTAAAAATTTGAATTTTTAAGTTGATATGATTTTTTTTATATGATATCAAAAATTTCTTTGACCAATTGATAAATTTGTGCAAATCTTTTAAATTAAATTGGTTATTTGATATATGATGTTATATATTACACCAATAATTAAGCCGTAGAATACTATTTCATAGTTAAAGGGCTCTTACACTTTCATTATTGTTATAGAGACATTTTTATAAATTTTTTAAAAGTAAATAGACGTTATAGAACGATTAGCATAGAAAAAACTATAAAATCCAAAATTGTCCGTGGAAAACTAAGAACACATAACAACAAAATGTGACTTTGACATAAAATTTCATGGATTGAAGATCATGAAAAACAGGCTTTTTTTGAATGGTCTAGGAAATAAATCATAATGTGCACATACACGTACGTATACGCAATTGAATAGCACTCAACATGAATCTTATTTCTCTTTACAGGTTTTAGGCTAAATTATGATCTATAGTTTTCTAATACGATGTGTATATATATCCCAAAAATTTGATATAATTAGCACTCTTTTTTATCTTGATTCTTTCTATCTTCTCTTTAAACATGGAATGAAATGGGAGCATAAAAAGATTTTGCACTAATTTCATCTTCCAAAAACTCATGTTGTTGGATCGATCGGTGGGAGGGAATTCAGCCTCGATAGAAACTGTTTCAGGACAAATTAATAGATTTCTGTTTTTTTGGATGATGGCAGATTTGTTCTATCCCTTCTTCCTTTCATAGCAATTCAAGTATATACATTTTTATCTCACTATGTGAAAACCCACAAAAACTGAAATCATAATTCCCTGCACCTCACAGCCATGAATGATGCCTTCTGCACCCTTTTGCATTTTTCGTTATATTTTTGTCACAAACAAATAGGGTCATTTAATGAATAAATAAAAAATCCACAGAGAGGTGATTTCATTTCGGTAAGCAAGTTTTTATAAAAAAAATAACTCATCCACTTATTATCTAGTTAAAAAAATAGTTATTCACTATTAGTTTTTGAATAAAATAATAAGAAAAGTTAAAATTAACCATCGACTAGAAAATCAAGATTCACTAAGCAATCAACAATCAAGTCCTATAAAGAATATGAGTTTTTAGTAAGTTAACTATGGATGTTATAAAATGACATGAACACATATAATTTCCAAGAAAGATACACGGAAAGAGTACAAATTGTACTTATAAGATTAAGATTATGTAGTCCTAACTATATTAGACAATTTGTTAAGATTAAGATTTTAAGTATATGTAAACTTCTATCTTTATAATAAATAGGTTATTTAGTAGTATAGGTTAAAATGACATGAACACATATAGGTTATTAATTTGCTTTTTTTTTATTATCTAGTTTATAGTTTTAGGCATTGCCCTTTATTTCTTCTCTTAAATATGTTAAAATCAAGTGAAGAATTTCATACTCTACTTGATTATTCACTTGATTTGCAAAGGTGCTACTTCTGTAAATAAAATATATTATATTGACTAAAGAATTAGTGATCAGCCAACATTTTGAATCAATACATTGATTATCTAAAGATCAATAAATTGGCACACCTATTAGGACTAATTTCTTATTTCAAACAATTACTCTAGTGATCGCCAACAAATTGGTACTCTTGGTGGGATAAGTTTTTTAAAATAATATATTAGTCATGATGTTAAAAAAAATCAAACTAAAAAAACATGGTTATAATGTCTAATGATTAGTCAATCCACACAACTGATAGAGGCCAAGAAGAATTGAAAAAAAAAACAACTCACAAACATAAAAGGTGATAAATAAGTTTCCATTAGACGCATTATATGATAACTTTTTATCATCCAATTCCCCATATCAATAAAGAAACTATGCATGGACAAATTTATATTGTCAATATATAATCTATAACATTTTCACTTTTCCCAACAAAATTGTCTTTATCTAGTTGTAGTGGGTATGTTAATGTTTATATACATGCAACATAACCTTGTGGTTATCTTTTTTGAGGACTTGATGGAATGATAAGATGTCAGATGACTATAATCAATTTAGCCAATCCATAATTAATCAACAATGTCTTTTCATGAAGGTGCATTTTTTTTTAATCATAATTTAAACCTATATAACATTAATTTAAGAGCTATTTAGTTGGACATAGAAAATACCACCAACATGACTTATAAAATTAATATTATGGAAGTCAACAAGACCATGTAGGCTATAACCGATTATTTCAATCAAACCTAAAACGAGCTCAAATAAAGTCAATTGAGTGTTCTTTATTATTTAGATATCTAGAAGATAGATCCTAAGATAATAACAAGCTAACCAATAACAATATTAAAAGTTTTTAGCCTAATCTTAGATATTACATACCCACATAATAAGTACTACAACAAAATCAACCTAATTTGAGTGCTGTCACCTATGAGATACTACCTACCCTACAAGTCTGTAGACAACCTCAAGCCATCTATGTAACCTAACAATCATATCTGTAATTAGCATAACTTATAATTGGATAATTTAGTGCTTTATAGGTTATATTTTAGTACGATAGTATCATTCTTTCTATATCTTATAAGCCTATTATTAAACACCAAGCAATGGAAGGATTGATAGGGTTGAACCATCCTAACAATTAAGGAAAATGAGACTAGATGTTAGAAATATGTATAATCATTCATATCCTTAATGAATTGATAAGTTGCATTCAATTCTAGAAGAATTAAGATATATGACTTCAAATAATCATTTTAAAAGGATAAATAGCAAATAAAAGAGCACATTTCCAAGTTCATTAGTTAGTATGGTGAAGATGTTTCTAATCACTTTATGAAACTAAGGTTATTTGATTCATTATTGATCAAAATTATCTTTCAATGGTTCTTTATATTTTCACCTAACTTTATCAATAGTTAAAAAGAGATTAAGGTTCATTTTCACAAGTATTTTTATAAAACTAAACTAGAGATAACACTAGCTAACTTGGCTAGGATAATTCAAGTTCAAAAGGAGTCTATAAAAAGTTATGTCCTATATTTCAAGACTTTAAAAAACATGTGAAATGCATCTATAATAGAGCAAGTGTGTATTAAATAAACTTTGGAAATGATGTAATGGAATATTTAAAAAATAAAATACAGTGACCAAATATTAAAATAACCATACTATTATAAATGATGTTGCTCGATATAAAAGGTGTTGGCTGAATAAGTAAAAAAAAAAGTTACTTAGAGGAACATACCTAGTTGGATATTTAAATGAGGTTACGATGGCCCTTTCAATGACAAAAATTTAATGAGGAGTGTGAAGAAGCTTAACAACTTATATCTATCACAACTCAAAAAGGAAAAACCATTTAAGGTTGCTTCATTAAAAAGGCCAAAATAAGCTAACAAAACTATTGGCGAGGAAATAAAAGTGACCAAAATGACTAATGATAGTAAATAATACTTATTCGATATTAAAAGACCTAGAGAGATATTATATAAATAACATGAAGGATAAATCAAAATTATAGGCAATCACACAATCCCAATTCTAAGCAAATAAAGAGGGAAAAAAAATTATAAGTGGCATGACTTATGAAGATATAATATTAATAATTATATTATATTTAAAAATTAGATCCAAAAGACATTGAAAGCTCGTTGTATTTGCTTATTGAAAAGAAAGATAAAGGTGGATAAATAATCATTTCATAAAGTGACAACATCAGTATTGATCTCTAAACTAGAAGGACTTACTAAAAAAGAAGAATTATAGTAGATCGGGCTTGATTAACTATGATAAAGGATAAAGGTGGTCAGTGATATTATTATAGGTAAAATGTATATAAATCATGGTATGAATAAAGAAGTATTATCTTAAGATCATGAAAATTCTCAATTTAAAGTATATAGATACCTTATTTATCATATAAATTTACATAAAAAGGAAGAATTGAGGGACAAAGCTAAACAACTTGGCACACAATGAAAGACTAAAACCTATAAGCCTAAAAGGCTTGTTTATAATGGATGATAAAAACATTATCCACAACAAAAGCCATCAAAACTTCTTGATGATGATGATGAATTGACTAGTGATCATTAATATCTCTTATACTTAGAAACAAAATGAAAATGAAGCCATCTAATCAAGACCTAATTAAAACAAAATACAACATCTGAACATGCATGAGAGAAAGGATGATGTTAAACTATATATACACTATACAACAACAAAAAAATAGATTGTAAGATCATGAAATACTACTTTGTTCGATAATCAACAATAACAAACATTTGTTAAATTACTAACCCGTGGTATTGATGATTGACCATTCATATAATTATTGCAAGACAAGATTGAGCCTAATATATCATAATAATAGGCTAACCATATTATGTAATGTTTGATTTCAATATAAACACCATCTTCATCCACTTAAAAAATGATTTTAAATCCTAAACAAGTGAAGAGGTAGATCTTTAAAGAAACTTTTAGAAAAGTGAACGGGGTTGTCATAAATATGGTAAAGAGATTTGAATGACGTGATCAATCATAACCTGAGAAAGAAAATGTAATGACGAAACATATGATAAATTCAAATATTAATCACACATGAAAATATGATAAAAGAGTCTAATATTGAACAAGGCCAACAACTAAAGAACTATAGTAAAGAAAGTAAGCACTGCAATAATAAAATAAGTAATGCTACTTAAGAAATAGGATAAAAAAAACTATTTATCAATCAGAGAGAACATAAAAGGAACATCCTTATATATTAAGATACTAGAGAAAGTTATCCTAATTAATGAAAAACATTAAGTTTATTACAAGTGTTGTGATAGTTGAACAAAGTAACAATTTGCATCCTATACTAGAAGATGATGATGTTGCTTGGTTTTAACTAGGAAAGGGATATAGTTCCTAACATTGCCTTGTTTAGTTTGATGAAAATTCTAAATAATTGAATTGCATGAAGAATTCTCTAGAGTTTCTATTATTTGCCAAAATATTGTTGCATTCTATTAAACTAATTGATGTAGTTTGTAGTGGTAACGTTAAGCCATATTAAAATTGGCTTCTTCTGTATGTTTAGATTGACATGGTTGCTCTGAAGTGAAAGTCTTTCTTTCTAAATATCTAAAGGAAAAGATTTTTTTTTTTGTCACAACTTTCTTTTGATATGGACCAAAAACTCCCCAGTCATGTTTTCTAGAGCATTGCTGATAAAATAATCTAAAGAAAGATGCCATTTTTATTATAAGAAAAGGAAGAAGAAAGCTTGGGGTTTTTTTTAAGAATCTTTATTTTTTGCATAAAATAATTTAGAAATTTTAGAAGAAGATGGAGAGGTGAGTATCGCTTAATGAATTGATAAGTTGATTATGAATTAACGTTACAATTTTTGTATTCCAAGACATCAAAGCTAAACAAAAATAAAGTAGTTGGCTGACATGTTAGAAAATAATTCATGGTTGGAATTTTAGAAGAGCAATGCTCAATTTTCTATGTTATTTATAGTCATTTTTTAAAATTGATTTAAGCATAAATTTCAAGTTGATATTCCTTTATTTATTTTATTATAAAAAAATATATATGAGGATCAATAAATAATCCATCCACTTGTCATTTCATTATTAGTAGGTATTCATTATTAGTTTTCGAGTAAGACAATATAGATGACTAAAATCAATTATCAACTAGGAGATTAGGAATCATATTAGCATCAATGATCAACTTTTATGAAGAACATGATTCATTAGCAAGTTTACCAATGGGTGTTATAGAATGATATGAATACATACAACTACGACCATACTTCATTTATTCCCAGGTTTTCTTTAATTTAATTATCGCTTTCTTGCAATTTAGCTTTCTTTACATGTTTTACAAATTTCTTTATCTTAATTCTTTACTTTGTGTTTTTACTTAGTTTGTAATTTTGACATTATCCCTTTTTTCTCTTTAACATGTTAAAATCAAGTTAAAAATTTTATACTTTATTTGATTTACGGGGCTGCTAAATATATCTAATTGAGATTAAATTTCATCGAGATTTAGTTTTCAATTATAATTTTTTTAAAAAAGTAAAAAATCGATTCATATATTGATGCAAGTTTATCGATGCATCAATTTTAATTGATTAGGTGCAGAATTTTTGCATGCGAATATATGATTGAATTCCAAGAATAATCAAAAGATTTCTCATAGTACAATATTTTAGGAGTAAACAGATGTTGTAATTGCAGGAAATGCATGACATATATCCATGTGGAATCTTATTTTGATTTATTATCATACTGTTATTTGTTTTTAATTAAATTTAATTCCACCTCAAGTAATTAGTTGAACTCATTTCAAATTATAGAATGGTGTAAAGGAGTTCCATCAAACACTTGGTTCCCTTAGACTTGCACGTATTAATTAACTTGCAATTCAAATTCATATGAAGGGTCCGACGGGTATTTAATCTCGATCAATAATTAATTTGAGATTCAAATTTGTAAATCATTTTTGTTTTTTTTTTTAATTTTATCTAACTGAGAGGAATTTCGATAGTTGAAAAGTCAACATCTACTCCAAATACATAACAAAGATAATACAAACTCAAGCAAGACATAATAAAAACAAACACATATAATTAACACTCAATTACTAGTTTCTTTAAGTGTTATAGTCATTCCACATGGTTGATGCAATCATTTCTCTTTTTGTTATCCACTCCCTATTCTCTTCCTTTTCCTCCCGTTGACTTAAGTTGATTGTTCGTCTAATTGGTTTATTATCCGAACATATTTCTTCCATAATAAAGTCATAAGGATCAACCCTCATTATGTGATTATGAATAATACAACATGCAAGCACAACATCTACTTGTGTTTCATACGACCAAAAAGATTTTCCATCAATTGATCTAAAACGACTCTTCAAAATACCAAACCCTCACTCAATAGCGGTTCTTAATGAAGAGTGTCGAAGATTAAATAGCTCATTTTCATTTTCTAGTGCACATTCTGTAAACTCATTCAAGTGATATCGAATTCCATGAAAAGGAAAAATGATTCCTTTTCGAATACCGTAACCAGCATCACCAAGATAATATTTTCCTACAAATTTAAAAAAATAAAACCTATTAATATCTTTATCTGATAAAACATTTTATATGTTTATTGCATATAATACTATACTTTATTATATACCTTCTGGAATTTTTAGACCACTAGGTCTTGATAATGCATCATTTAAAACCCGTGAATTATGTGCACTTCCTTCCCAGCCAGCTAAAACATATATAAACTTCAAATCAAAAGTTATAGTTGCTAAAACATTTTGTGTTGTTCCTTCTTTTCGACCTCGAAACTTTCCTTGGATCTTAACAGGAACATTTGCAGGAACATGGGTACCATCAATTGCTCCCACACAATCCTTTATAAACATGAAAAAATAATTTATAAACTGTACTTCTAGATGTAATTAATTAATGTATAAAAATATTGGTATTGTTCTCATACCTTAAAATAAGGATAGAATCTTCAATTATTCATTATCTCAGCTGGAACTATATCCTCTAGATCTTTAATAAGGTGCTTGTATAACTTAAGAATTGCTTTTAAAACAATTCTAAAGTAACGATGGATAGTTTCAACAGACCTATAGTATATACCACTAATAAAATGAAATCTTTGGTTTTGGGCTACAATTTGTAAGAACACAATTAGTTGCTCCCTAATCGACATATTTTGAGTTGATCGTAATAGGTCATGACTTGTAAGAACATCACACAATCTATATAAGACAACAGGTTTCATACGAATTTGTTCAACGCAATGCCTATCACCTCGATTCAAAATGCTGTCAATATAGAATTCTCGTTGAGCAATTGCATTTATACGTGATTCTCTTGGTATATAAATTGTATTTCTTTCTTGTTCAATAATAGCTACCCCTGTAGCTATCATAGTTACTGCTGCTCCCATACATGCTGCATGAATTATCTTACTATCCATATCATAAAAGTGCAGTTTTCTGATAACAAAACCTAAAAATTTAGGGAAATAAATATTAAAAAAAGTATATAAAATACTTCCACAATTAATACAATAAATTATGCTGAAAGAAGTGGACAATGTATAATAGTTACACCAATGATATCTGATTCCCTAAATAAACAAGGTCTTAAAATATATTATTTAAGACCATAACATTCAATTTCTCGATGATAAAACCGTTTTGAAAATTATACATTTCATAAATTCACAACGATCAATAGACATTGCGCAATGAAATCCATATAATTACCAGCATAGTCACACAAATTTATCCATATATAACAAATATAATCGAACACTAATCATAAATTAATCAAAACAAAATAAAACACAAATTTATATTTATTAGGGTTCTGTTATAATTTCGTTGTTCCCATCTCATTCTCCTATTCCCCACCCATTCCCCACAACCTATCGGTTTTTATAATTCCTTATTTTTCCTGTTATATTCATTCCTCATTTCCTCTGTTATAACCGGTTTGAATAATTCCCCATTAACATCCCCAATTGCACTGTTCCATTCCCCTCCCATTCCCCATTTCCCCTGTTATTCATTCCCCATTTTTCCTATAATTTCGTTATAACCAGTTTGTATAATTCCCCATTAGCATTCAACAATTTCACTGTTCTCATTCCCCTCTCCTCTCGATTCCAGTTCCCCTAATCTCTCCCCCCTGTTTTGTCTCTCTTTGCTAACAGATTGATTACCTCCCAACAGAAATCGCTCCCCTCACAGAAATCGATCGCCCACCCTCACAGAAATTGATCGCCCCCTGTTTTGGTCTCTCTCACAGAAATCGATCGCCCCCCCCCCGTTTTGGCCTCTCTGTCAACAGAAACCGATCACCCCCCCCGTTTTGGCCTCTCTGTCAACAGAAATCGATCGCCCCCCCTCCGGTTTTGGCCTCTCTCTGTTCACATAAATCGATCCCCCCCAGCGCGTTGCCTCTCTATGTTAATAGAAATCGCCCCCCTGTTTTGCCTCAATGTTCACAGAAATCGCCCCCCCACCATTTTGCCTCTCTCTGTTCACAGTTATCTTCCCCCTGGTTTTGTCTCTCTGTTTGGTTACTGAGCTGCCGATTGTGATTTATGAAGAAGAAAATAGTAGCAGAAAAAATGTGTTTTTTTGGGTTGCTTGATTAGTTGAATGTGACGAGATTAAGATGAAGAGTTATGGAAATGTTATGGAAAAAATATGACAATAGCAGTGCAGATTTATCAGAATATCAAAGATTTATGCCATTATTTTTACAGATCTACGCAGAAGAAGATAAAAAAACATAAAGGAAATAAAGAGAAAAAAAATACCTGAAATTAATTGGTCCAGAAAAATACTCTTGTTCCTACTCAGTTTCCAATTGATTTTGAAGAAAAAGAGACTGTGTGATTTTGAAGAAAAAGTTCTCAAAGCTGTGTATGAGAAAATGAACGGAAGGAAAGTGTTTTCCTTTCTTTAACATAAGGAAAACACTTTCCGGGCTTAACATTATTTTTTTCAGTTTGACTGGAATTCAATTTTCTTTGATTATTTTTTCATACTGTTGCCAAACATGGAAAAACAAGCAATCAAACACGCCCTTGGTATATGGGTGGGGCTGCGTTCTGCCCCAACTATGATTTATAGCGGTTTCATTAAAAATTTAATATTCGATTTAGAGGTTCATCTTACTGAAAAATAAGTTTACACTGCAGGTTTTACTAAAGCTAAAATGTACTGCTTTTTATTATTTTGCTCCGCGTTCTATATCATTTATTTTCTAATGTCGTTTGTGCAGATTAATTCATTCTGCACTTCATTTCTGTAATATGAACAATGAGGACAGAGTAAATTAATTCAAAGAGTAAAAATGATTCCAACTTATTAAGATTTTGACACTATAATTCATTCCAGAATGATGAAAGAAAATCCTTACAAATTCATCAGAAATAAAAGAAGTAAAAACTGATTAAGTTTACAAATATAATTCCTTTTTACTTGAAGAAGAAAAAGAATAACAAATCACGTTGAAAATGAAGTAAAATGAGGAGGAAAATGTAAAAATCAAAACAAAAAATAAGTGAAAAAAAACCTTGGTCAAACAAATAAAGCTTATTTATTAAAAGTTAACGCTAGATAAATAGAAAATGGAAAAAAAAAAAACATAATACAAACGTAATTATATAAGAAGTAGGATAATGATGTAGTAGTTTCAAGTTAATTATCCATGATAATTAAGATCAATGACTAATTAATCAGCCAGCTATGCTTTAAGCTTAAAAATAGGCTCCTCGATTCCAACTAGCAACATGATTTTCTATGGTTAGCCCCACTTATTAATTAATTAATTAATTATAAAATACTTTATTTTAGAGAATATTATTGAAGGCATAGCAAAAATTCGACACAGCATATTCCCAGGAGCACTGTCGCTGGGACACCAAAGTAATAATCGCTCTCATTTATGAGTGTAGCAGTTGCGAAACTGAGTGGTCTGAATTAATCTTCTTGTCCGAATGAGCATCACAAACAGAATAATCAATCAATCAATCAATCTTTTTTCTCCCCTATTCTCGTTTTATAATATAAGATATTTCATAGCTTCTTCTTCTTTATTTTATAAATAAGAACTGGCATGGTAATTAGTCTGTGGTCCGTTGGGCGGTGGGCCTACAAATCGGAAGCTACCATTACAAGTGATGACAGCAAAGCAAGATCATGGCGGGTCCGAAGGAGAGGACAGTCCTTGTCAGTAATTATAATCACGGCAAACAATAACTGATCCGCTGACTTTCTTCTTAGCTCCACTTGTATTCAACATGGCGTTGGTCAGAAATTAATACGAGCGCCTTTCATTTTATTAGTGAGTATTTTACCCTGTCCTGCGGGAAAAAAAATAGTAACAAAGTTTTTTCTTTTTTTAAAAAAAAAAATGGAAATTGGAATGCTGCACGTTAGATCCGAATCCGCACGTTAGATCCGAATCCATCGAAATTCTACTCCTCATGCCATTGAAACTCAACGGACAAAATATATATTATCATTTGTGATTATCTAACGAATCTGACCGGAATGCTAGAATAATTAGTAAATCTTATTAGTTATTTATTGTTTCTTGAGAAAAGAAATGGATACGGAGGAAAAAAACACATGATTTATCAAAATTGATAAAAATATTTTTAATTAGATTTTTTTTCTTCTTCTTATATCTATTTTTTTTTTGAAGTAGTGACGGTAAATAACTAATAAGATGTTACTAGTTATTTTCTAAGTATTATAAAATTTTTTGATATAATTATAATAATTGTTTAGTTTTTACTTAGATTTTGTATCTGGTTAATTAATTTAAATTTAAAACTAAATATAATTCAAAATATAAAATATTTAGTATGATGAATTATCAATCAATAAATTCACTCATATTTTATAACTCACCTAATACTTTATTTATTGAAAAAATATACAATCACAATTCATATGCATTAGAGAACTATCAAAGAATGGACCCATATTCGAGATCTTCACATTGCATGTTTTCTTGTTTTATAAGTTAATTAATTTGACCGGAATTTAATTATAAAAAATAGCCAGAGACTCAAGAACCCATCAAGTTTGTTGTTAATTCGTCAAGAAAGAAGACTCTTTCAAATGGACTTCTTCTCTAGTTTCCTTTTATTTTATTTTCCCCATTCCACACCAAGTCTATGAACCTTCGTTTTCCATTTTAATACTCAAAAAGATTTCTTCATTTTAATATATGCATTCTCTCTCAAAGTACGGTCGCCTCAGCTCAAATTAATTTCGTCGTACATGTACTTGTTCAATTGGTCATAAATATAAATTATTTAATTATCTGTTTAAATTATTTTAAATTAATATATTTTTAAATTATTTTGTTGTATTGATATTAAAAACAATTTTTTAAAAATAAAAAATTATTTTAATATATTTAAAAAAAAATTTTAAAAACAACCACAAGTGCACAACCACAATTTTCTTGTGACTATTTTGTACATGTATTAATTAATTATTTAAATCTTTTTACTGATACTTAATTGTAGAATCTCTTAAAATAATTTATAAATATTTAATGTTTACTTGAATTAAAATATCTGGTATTTAATATGTACATGATTTTATATAAAACTTGATATTTATATCTCTAAAGCACGTGGAAAAAACCACCAAAATAAAATTTCAGGACACAAAATTGAATGGCCTTTCAAATATCTAGTAGTTGAGTGTTAGGAGTACAAAACCCAAGATACATCTTCTCTAATGATTTTTCTTATAACCACAATTAGGAATTGAATCAATATTCTTCATAAAATTATGTTGTAAGAAAGTTCATTTCTTTCTTTAATGTATATATAAAGTTTCGTTTTTAATGCAATGGGCGTGTACTTGGGTTTTTTTTATTAAAAAAAAAAACATTTCATTTAAGCATTTTATTTTCAAATATAAAATCAGTGTGTTGTACTATGAAAATAAATACAATAAATTATTTAAAATAGTAATAAGAGAATAAAAGATATAATAATTTTTTAATTTTTATTTTTATCACCGGCTCGGATCCGTGGAATTTCGGTGTTTTGTGGAGTTAGTAGAGTTTGTGCTGTAATTGTAAGTCATAACTCGAGATGGTTCTTGCGAGCTCCTCTACGGCTGCACTAGAAAAGCCACTTAGGTTTGTGTGTGGCCTACTTGAGTTGGGTTTCATCGGTGGGCTGGATACGTATGTATCTGGGCTATTCTTAGACTTGGAGGGTCCTGATCTGTTTTATGTTGATTAATGAAATGAGAAATGTTTTTTTTTTTTTTAATAAAAGTGAAATAAAAACACCAAGCCATTCAATCATACTATATTTTGAGAAAACATTACTGGCCTCCTAAGATTTATAGCATTAAATTTTCAAACTGGTTTTTAATTTATATAACAACGTAATTTGATATAATTTAAAAATTATAATTATAATTGAATTAATGATTAAAAAGCTCTTAAATGTTAAATATTATAATTTTTTCCTCAAACTAAAAACAAAAGCCACAGCCACCACCCTCATTCTTTCCTCGTCACGACTACCCAAGTGAATATTTTTTTTAATCAAAATTGCAAAAGAAAATTTAGCAAAGAAAAAAAAATTAGAAGTCAACCAAGTTGATGCTTCTAATTTCTTTACTTCCCTAGCAAAATCCTTCTTCCCCCTTTTCCATTCCCTTTTTTAACCACTTTATCCCCATTACAGAACCAGAGGCAAATGTAGCTTTTTATAACGCACTGTGGCAGCTCCTTCCACCAATTTATGCTGGAGCACATGGAAGTCCTTCTGCAATGAATGATTGAGAGCCCTCTAAGAAGATGAAAACCCCAAACCAACTTGTCAGGATATTTTATTCTCGGCTGTCCAAGAGTGTCAAATGATAGTGTGCTTTTTTAGAAGGTGACTAGATAGTTGACCAAGCTGCTGCAAGTATATTTCAAAGAACGAGAGAAAAAAATCAATGGCTCAGCATCATGGAAAAAGAATTGAAAAAAAATAAAGATTCTCAACCCTCAAGAATCAAAATTTAGAGGGGTGAAATTAAAAAAAAATTCATGAAAAAAAGTCTTAAAAAACAAAGCACCAG
>Ga0325410_1003913_pt1 | contig 16756 bp, 8 predicted proteins | sample PopdelMetagenome_16_FD_206182 | JGI IMG/M metagenome (GOLD analysis project Ga0325410, IMG submission 206182) | Populus deltoides microbial communities from Bellville, Georgia, United States - Xylem-PdIQD-R3 | ecosystem: Host-associated > Plants > Phyllosphere > Stem > Wood/Secondary xylem...
CTCTCTCTCTCTTCTTTTGCTCTTGAAAAACAACAAATGCCTTTGGTCGTTAATCTAAAGAGAGAACCAATGAGGAGATTCCAGACCAGCTGGCTACTTGCCTGTCATTTGCATTTGTTCTTCTGTTATTTTCCCACGTGACCCTTATTATTATTATTATTATTATTATTATAGCCCCCAGGTTTTCTACGAATGTTGATTGATCTCTCCTTTTCCTAATTTCTTTGGATTATAGGCAATTATAATTTATTTTTTTACCGAATAATCTTCTTCAAGTAAGTTGTTATTAATTAGTTGAAAGATCTCATAGAGCACCGAGTGAATCCATTCAGATTATTGTTGAAATTCTTGGATATATAAATATTTGAAAAAATAAATTTATTAAACTTACTCACCCTCAACTTGATTTTTCTTCTGAAATAATTAAAATATAGTAATTGTTAGTGAAAATTATTGGGAGAAATAATTTTATTTTCAATAAAATTAGAGTTGTTTAGAAACAATTCAATCTTTGAGAAAGATATTTATGCAATTATTGTATAGTTGAAAATACTAAATCTTTTTTGTGTGTGAAAAGTACCCGACAAAATGTATTTTTATGAAAATTACTTGACATTTGAAAAAAATTAAAAATATTTTATTTCCACGTGATAATTAAATTTCAAAGGCATGTAAAAAACCTGAGAGGATAATGAAATTAAATTACTTTAATTAAAACTCAAAGTATCAAAATAAAATCATTGTCTTTCTTTCTTTCTTTTAATCAATGAATAAGAGGTTTTACAAGTGTTGACAATACTAATACAAATAGTTTTTTCATATTTATTATCACAAATAATTTTTAATTTATTTAGTTATATGTATAATATAAAATTTTTAATTTATATTTTGAATTTTTTTATAAATAAAAAATATATCAAAAATTTTTTACATATATAAATGTTTTATAAAAAAAAAAATATATTTAACCCGTGAGCGCCGCTCACGTGCCATCTAATTGTTTTTTCAATTGGAGCACATAATATAATATAACAAAAAAATAATAAGGGCTTAATCAGGCTGGTTTGCCGAGGCAGGCCCGCACATGGCCCTAACAATGAGCCAGGGAACAGCCCAAATCACCAGCATTCAATGAGCCGATTATCACATTAAGAACACCCTTCTGGGCCTAGGTGAAGTAGGCCATAGCAAACATGTCCAGATTCTTAACGATGGAACATGTATACTGTTTATGCATTGCTTAAGAGTTAAAATTACGTCTCCTGGAGGATGGTGGGGGCGATCATTAGGGTTTAAACAAACAAGTTTAGGGTTCCAAGGACAGTAACATATAAAAAAACTTCAGAGCTCCAACATGATTTCATGATTAGATCTAACCTATGCAACTTCTCATCAGACTTGTATTTCTCATGCATGATATCAGGGGTCCATCAAACACTAGCTCGCATCATGCCACTGAAAGGCACTGCACAAATTGTTTTAAAACCTTGAGTCAATTTTACGCCGGCTTGCTGAAACTAGTGCTTTCCATGTCATGGCTGATGTAGTTCCATGGAGTATGGACTCCCTTCCTGCCAGTCTGCGTTGGTGTGCTGCTTACGCATCTTCTCGGCCTGTCGACAAGAAATGTGCAGTCAGCTTGGCTAAATTCCTGAGCTCAAGAAACACGAGTCGAACATCAGAGCTTGGTAAAATCAAGTAACCATTGATTAGGAAAACTGAGGGTGCACTGAACTCAGGTTTTGAATTCTTTCCAAGAGATAACGTTGTTGAATTCTTCGGAACGCATTAAGGAATAGAAATGACAAGAGTATGCCGGTCATTTCAGCGGTCTTCATCTCACGTTTTGTGGTACAAATTCGATGTTTCAGGAGGCTTTGTTACTGCTCAAACTAGCTTCAATCCATGTCACCCTTTTCAGTTTAGCAACACAATTGTTTATTACGTGTTTAGTATAACGGTGGTTTTTGAAATATTTTTTAATTGAAAAATACATTAAAATTATATTTTTTTAAAAAAAAAATTTATTTTAAATATCAACATATCAAAATTTAATGTTTTCTCAAATAAAAAACACTTTATACAACAGTTTATAACACAAAAACAAACACTTTCTGATATTTCCTATGCACATTCCAACCCAAAGAAATCAAAGACGGTGACCGGTGAGAACACCAATAGATGCCTAACCCAAGGGCTCTTTGGTGGAAATCCACCAAACTGTCCCCTTCATTTTTCCAATCTCTCACGCCAAATTGTTTTGAAGTATCCAATATTTGAATTCAATATTCAGCCCAATTACAACCAACCCTCCGAGAGAGAGAGAGGTCATCATGGCCGAGCAGCCTGTATGTGTGAATCAGCTAACGTATATTTCCAATAATGCATTATCTCTAACATGATTTTGACAGGACAACGGTAAAAAGCTGCTAGATTTTCTATGGTGAAAGCAGAATGAATCGCGATTAGAAATTCTTGCTAGAGAATTAATTATAATCCGGATACTTTTTGCTAATTCCGAAGACTTCATCAAGTCGAATTTTCAAATGAGAGATTGCAGTTCTCTATATTTTACCAAAACAAGTAATTCCAAGTCTAAGAAGGTACCTAGGAAACACCCGTAACAGATTTCCACGCGTTGAAAATATTGTTTATCTGAATGTCAAACTTGGCAAAGTTTACCAAACTGAAGAATATGGGAGGCTGTTTTTGCTATAAATACTACAAGCCTTGTTCATTGCATGCATTACCACCTTATCTTCTTTGCTTTTATTGTCTTTTCTCTTTGTATCCAATAATGGCTCCTTCTCTGCGGTTCCTTTTGTTCCTTTCAGCAACCTTGTTCTTTATGCAGACTCTGGCAGAGGCTGCAACATGTAGCGACTGTTTCATTCATTCTCGAGCAGCTTACTATCCAAATTCTGATGAAAATGGAACAGATAGTAAGAGACCTCTACTAAAATATTAGAAGAATAAAAACAATTAAATTAACTGTGCACTTATTACCAATTGAGCATGCATTCTTATGAGTCTCTTTTCATGAATTGCAGCTGGCAGATGTGGATATGGTTCATTTGGAGCAACACTGAATGGTGGGGATGTAGCAGCCGCATCTGACCTCTACCGTGATGGTGTCGGTTGTGGTGCTTGCTATCAGGTACCAATTAAAAGCATCATGATTGCAAACCAGCTTGTAACCCAAAAAAAAAAAAGAATTGCAAACATACATTTTTTTTTCCTGCTATAGCATTACATGGCATGATTCTGTTATTGGTTCTCTTTAAGCGTCGAAATACTCACCATAATGGTTTTCTGAACCAGGTAAGGTGCACCAACAGTTACTATTGCACTAACAACGGAGTGACCATTGTTATAACTGACCAAGGATCAAGTGATAATACCGACTTTATTCTCAGCAGACGAGCCTTTGGTCGGATGGCTCAAACCACAGATGCAGCTGCATCTTTATTAGCCCTTGGAGTAGTTGATATTGAATATAGACGGTAAGTTATACATAATAAGACTTGAAGCAAGAACCTCTTATTTTTTCATTTACAAGAGACAGGTGAAAGCAAGTTTAAGAATGACTAAAAAAAAAGACTACTTTTAATAGGGTGAGCAAAAAGAAGTATATTCGTGGTTTTGATCATCAGCAGAGCAAGCATTTCAAATAATCTCCCCAAAGATGAACTCTTAGAAATAGCAACTTGAGCATAGAAGGGTTATCAAGCATCCTTATTCCTTCGTTTTCATGATGAAAACTTCCCCTGCTCTTTATTTCATGAAGGTTTGTCATGTACAGTGGACTATTGAACTCTTTCTCCATGCAGTGTTTCATGCAGCTATCCATACAAAAATATAACCATCAAACTCGACGAGAACAGCAACTATCCTTATTATCTGGGTTTTGTCATTTGGTATCAACAAGGAAGAAGCGATATTACTGCTGTTCAGCTATGCGAGGTAATATGCACATCTTGTAATAATATCAAATGCACCTTTTATTAAATATGCCTAGTCAAAGATGACGGAAAAGGGAATATTAGCTGATATAACACAGGAAAAGAAACTGGATATAAAGAAAGTAAAATCAGCAACTAGTCTCTAGCTCATTGAATGAAAACAACCAAATTTAAATCATCCAAATTTTACATGTTCTTTGAGTCACAGAAACTGTTACTAACAAAAGTTCTATTATGTGCAGACGCAAAATTTTGTATGCAAGCTCTTGGACAGAAGCTACGGATCTGTATGGACAACTACCTCTCCCCCCAGTGGACCCTTGTCACTAAGAATGTTATTCAGTGATGAAAATGGAGATGAGACATGGGTAGTTCCAGTCAACAACATACCTAATGACTGGAAAGCTGGACAAACATATGATACAGGAGTACAAGTAAACTTATAAAGTCCTGGGAAGCAGATAAATCTATCCAAATAAGCCCGTTGCACTTCGTTTATTTATTATTTTATCCTTTATTTTTGTACACGGGTATAGGGTCTAAGAAACTCACGAAAGTAATCATTTTAATGTTGACTACAAAAATTCCTGGTATACTAATAAAATTTGATTTCTTATAACTTTACTTTCCTCAACTTTAGCCAGAATGTCTGCTACTAGTCAACATCACTAATCCCAGTAATGGAAAAGACTGCACCTGTCCCTTTAGATATTCTTATAAATTAATATACTTTGGTGCATAGCAGAGTTACTAACGAATAAAGTTTCCAACTTCTATAAATTGATCACTGTTGGCACTTGAAGGGGAGAATGAGCAAAAATTCATACAAAAGTGAAGTTCAACATCTGACGGTTAACGCTTATTCCATCTAACAATTACTACATAGCTGTACATATATAAAGAGAAAATCAGCTGATGTCAGCATCCTAACCTGATTGTACTAAATAGCTTGTCATTCTTTCATAATCAGAGAAAAACAGCATCAAGCAGCATCTTTGTATAAAATTCCACAGATAATGCAATCACACTGGAATCCTTGCAACAATGACATGGTGTCATGTTAGTATCGGAGACTTCATTTTGGTTATAGGATAAAAACAAAGTTGTAGATAAATATGACAAGAATTATGGTTCTCCTTTCATGATATCTCTTTACCTAATAATTTCAAAGTTCTGTAGCATGCACTTAAAATCTGTAAATCTCTATGCCACCTTCAGAATGCTCCCATATGTATCCTAGAAATTTGCAGGAGGGATAACCTTTTAAGTGGAGAGTTTACTCTCATGCAATCCATCTCTAACTGTTAGCAAAAGCAATTAAGTTCAGCTTATCTAAAACCAAACGTGTGTTCATTTGAGCTCAAAACAAACATAATTTCAAACTAGAGATTCTGTTAGTGAGAGAACTAGCTTACAGCCTCCATTGCTATAGCTAATATTATGTGTTCTTGCAGAAAGGAAGTCAGATTTGGCTAGAGTAACTCAATAAATTACTGGTTTGCAGGAAGTTTTGTGTTCCATTAACATGTAAAACAACCTTGTCATAATCCTGAATATTTCTGCTTCAAGTTTGGAAAGGTACAAATAAAAATTTTCCACAGTTTCCTTTTGTTTACATATGAACTGACAGAAGCATGTAATAAAATTCATGCCCACTTTCTAAAACTTGGGGGGGAGATTCCAAGACAATCTCATGATTGTTTTACGTGCTACCCAAATGTTCATGCATAACTTGAAGGGGTGGACAACTTGAACCAAATCTAACTTCAACTGTGCTACAGTCACTTAATAATAACAACAGCAACAAAGGCCTTTAAGTATAGGATAGTTTTCTCACTCATATAACTCCTCGAGTAGAAGTTGCATTCAGAATCAAATGAGGATACAACTTTAAAGCTGAATTAACCACTTCCCCTGACAGATATAGATAATGAGTTGCATGGGAGATCAAGACTCCACTTATCTGTTAATTTGAAACTTCAGTTGACAGATACTATTGCCCCACTTTATGATATTGTTGATACTATCATTTCTAATTCAAGTAATCTAAACCAAGTTAGATCTAAGCAGTTCTGGATCAAACTCAAATGTCTAACACCTCATATTGAACTAGACGCAAGAATTGATACCAATTCGGTTTAAGGGCACCGATCACCAAACATTGTACAAATGTTTCACATTACGAAAGACTACTATTCACAAGAACAAAATTTTAACTTTAGCAAAATTTTATCTTACTCTCACAAAGTTGCTATGCAGAAGTTAAATACGTATTCTGATAAGGGAAAAATATAAAAAACATAAAACACCCTTATAATGCTCCCACGATGTATAGGTCAACTACAAAAGTACACATTGACATAAATGGAGTAGAATAGCAGGACTATAAGATAATTTAACAACAAAGTATATTCAATGCTGAGTTTGTAACCCAAACCATAGATAAAGGCCAATGGCATAATACATTTCATGCAAAACAAATGTGCTATCAGCTTATCATGGATTTAGAGTTCAGACTGGAAAACAAAAGAAATCAGTTTTAACACACCTCTTCAGCTACTAATCAGTGTGACCTTATCTTTACAAGTTGCAGCTGGATATGGTATCCTTAAACAGTTACAAGGTTCTTTCTCAGGGAAAATCAGCAGTTTGAACGAGTTAGCCCATCGCCTGGAGTCCATGTGCATCCTGGGATTCACACTTGACATCCAAAAGACTTCCGTATTTCCCATTGCAACAATTGTCATTTTGGCCATCTCCAATTGAAAAGGTGTATTTTTAAAACTTGCCAAACAGTATGGCTGAGTTTCAAGTCCTAATAGAATCTATATTAGACAATTTGATCTGAGCAGCCGCCTCACTCAACATTGAGTGCCTCCTTGAAGTGAAAACCATTTTTGAATTAAGAGTCTTATTCTTCAGAGTCATTCTCAAATTTTCTACATCATCCCACCTCCCTTCAGCGGCATATGTGTTTGATAATAACAAATATGGAACAACATGATTTGGAAATAACTTAATCAGTTGCTTGGCCAGGATCTCTCCAGGTTCTGAAATACAGTGGGCCCTACAAGCGGAAAGAAGATCTCCCCATAAAGTAGGCTCTACCTCTGTATGCATCTTCCTTGTGAGATCTTCTGATGGTTCTTTCAAACCTGCCTGGCCAAGGAGATCAACCAGACAACCATAGTGCTCAGGCTTTGGTTGAATCTTATATTTTCTATGCATTAGGTCAAAGTGCCACCAACCATTCCAAACCATCCCTGAATGTGAGCATGCAGACAAAACACTCATAAATGTAGCATCATTTGGCATAGGACCTCCCTTCTCCATCTCCCAGAACATTTCTAGCGCTTTGTCTCCATGTCCATGCATACCGTATCCAATGATCATAGAATTCCATGACACCACACTTTTTTCAGGCATCTTATCAAACACTTCTCTAGCCAAATCCATTGCCCCACATTTTGCATACATGGTTAATAGAGCAGTTGAGAGTAACATATCAGGCTTAATCCCATTATCCTTCATATAAGAATGAACCAATTTTCCTTGATCAAGCATTTTCAGTTCCGCACATGCAGTCAAGACACTTACAAGAGATGCTTCATCAGGCACAAAGTCCCCTCCAACCATCATGTCAAAAAATCTCAAGCAATCACTATACTTCTTGCACCTTAGATAAAGAGCCAACATAACATTCCAAGAAACCACATTCCTCAAAGGCATCTCATCAAAAAACTTAGCTGCCATTGAAACATCTTTTATCCTTGCAAACCCATCAATCATGCAATTCCAAGACACAACATCTCTCGATGGCATTTTTTCAAACAATCCTCTAGCCGCCTCCATGTCTCCCACTCCCGCATACCCAGAAATCATTGAATTCCAAGTGAAAATATCTCTCTCATACATTTCATCAAAGATCTCACGTGCAAGACCCAACTCTCCATTCTTCACATAACCATCAATCATCGAATTCCAACTCACCAAATCCAACACAAACCCATTATCAAACACCATCCTCGCATCCGAAGTCCTCCCACAAACAGAGTAAAAACGTATAAAAGAATTCCTCACAAACAAATCCAACTCAAACCCAAATTTCACTACTAAAGCATGGACCTTTTGACCTTCTCTCAAAGACCCAATATCAGCACAAACCTTAGCAACAAGAGGAAATGTGTAATGATTAGGCAAAACCCACTTAGCAATCATTTTTTCATAATAAAATCTCAAAGCACCAAAAGGGTCATTCACATTCACAAAACTTCTCATTATAGTATTACACATAAAAGCATCAGGTTCTTCAATGTGATTATACAGAGAAACGCAATGAGAAACTGAATTTAAACAAGCACAGAGCTTCTTAATGTAACGACTCGCGGCGAAAGGGTTTTGGAAAAGGCCCAAGACTGTAAGTTGGGTGTGGATTTGATTGAATTGTTTGATGTTAGTACATGATTGTTCCAGTTTTTGCAAGATGGGGTGATTAAGATCTAATGTGGGTGCATTTGAGCTGTTGCTAATCGTTTGTATGATTTGTTGGGGTGTTGGGTCATTAGGAAAGAGTTTTGGAGGGGTTTTAGAGAGGTTTTTCTTGGATTTGAGGAATTTGCTCAAAGAAAGGGAGTGTTTGTAGTATTTGTGGTTTATAGTCATTTTCTTTGTATTATGGCGGGAAGGGAAAGGGCTCCGAGGTATGGGTCGGGTGGGGAGTCCCAAGTCTCGACTGCATATTAGCGTCTATGTTTGGGGTGTGGCCGTGTAGGTCTAGATGTGCAGTAGCAATAAAGAGATTCTCCTCTTACAATTTGTGGTAGTAAAGAAAATCATGAGAAATTTAAGTTTTTACAATTTGGTTTGAGATGAAAAATCGTAATGAATCAATGGTCAAGGAGTGAAAACTCCTCTTAGCCGTTATTAAGACTACACTTTTTTTCAATGAACTTTGACTTTATTAGCATTACTATTCTCTTATTTCAAGAGAGAGCTATGATCTTACTTCGCCTTTATAATAAATTAGACTTGGTGCTCATGTTTTATCGAGGGGTTGGATTATATTTTTATATAAAAAAATATTTAAATATTGAAATAGGGTTAAAAAAAATGATAGTGATAAATATATTACAATGATAATTAAAGCTAAGATAATATTGTTTATTTTTAAATAACACGTGTCTTTCATAGTAGAAAAAAAGATAACGAAGAATAAAATTATACAACGAAAATCTATTTTTAACTATTAAGAGTCGCAACATCCATCGTTCAAACTTCAACGTGCATGGTGACCCCAACACGCCAAAAGGTTTTTTAGATTTAAGAATATTATTTAAATGTTAAATTATATTATCTTCATCAATCAAACCTATAATTAACAAAAAAACAAAATTAAGGCTAGAAGACTCTAATACCTCTTACCCCAATTACTTATGTTTCTTGTTTTCAAATGTGCATGTGTAATTTGATTATTTATTAAAAAATATGAAAAATATTAAAATACCCCTACCCCCGTTGTGTTGTGTTGCTTCTTTTATCCTTGGAAGTATTTTTATTATTTTATTATAATTAAAAATATTAAATAGATGAAAATATCCTCAATCAAATCTATAATGACTAATAAGCTGTGTGAAAATACAAAAAAATCTTTGACTCTAAGGCAAGTTCTTTTTTTGGAAGGTCTTAGACGTCACTTGACTATTGTAGTGAATAAATGATTGTCTTTATAGCTATAAGAAAAAACTTCTTCCTTTTTAATTTTTTTTTTATCAGTTTCATTATTATTATCACTATTATTACTAGTATTTGTATCATTACTGCTATTGGTACTAATACTATTATTAGTATTGTTATTATTATTGTTATTGTTATCATTATCATTATTATTAGCATTATTACAACCATTATTGTTATTATAATCAACACTACTACTATTACTATTATTGCGTCTTCTCCTTGACAAAGAGAAATTTACTATTCGACTATATGCATATTTGTTTATCTTGGTATTGACGCATACTATCTAAATCTTATTCATAAATAGCTACGCCAGTCACCATATATTATTTTGAGGATCATTCCTATTATATTCATACTACATATCTTATATATTCCTATTATATTCAATTAATAGACTACATCAAATACATATAATTTATATAATATTTTTATATGTTTGATTTTTTTATTCTATTTTATTTGAACAAAATCTAAATTTATATTCATTTAGAATTTATTAAAAATGTATTTTAGAATTTCTTAGAATTTATTATTCTAAATTATAATTTAGAATGATTTGTTGTTGTTGTTGTTGAGATAAAAAAAAATAAACTTGATTTGAAAGATAAAATTAAAGATCATAAAAACTCTGAAAAAAGAACAAAGGAAAAAAATAAGAAATCAAAAGAAAAGTACCAAATTGAAATTAGTATTATTTTTATTGAAAAAACAAAAAATAAAAAACCTGATACGAGGGATACAATTGAAAACCATAAAAACTTTGACAAAAAAATAAAGAAAAAAAAGAATCAAAAGTAGAAGAATCAAATTGAAAAACATTACATATACAAATTAGAATTAAATAATTAAATTGAAAACAAACAAAACTTTAACAAAAAGAAAAAAAGCAAAGATCAAAAATCAAAACTAAAAAAACTGAATCCGAAACATCAACAATAATAAGGACTGGAGTTGATTTTATAGGGTAGAAAAGAGAAATTAAGAGTAAAAAAAGGAAAGGTCACCGACTATCTTTAGACACCATATTCCACCAATAAAAGAAGAGGATATGAAGAAGAACCAATATATTCCACCATCGGGAGATGCCGCACACGTCACCTAAAGTGCGTGGCATCTCCTACAAGCTAACACTTGTAAGGCACGCGCGAGCAACTTTTATCATTTAAAAATTATAAATTAAATGGTAAATTACGTTACTACCTCAACCAAACCAACAATTACAAAAAATAATAAAGATAAAATGATGTCAATACCCCATTTCAATGGCTTAATTTTTTTGTCCCTAAAGTTATATACGTAGTCTATATTCTAAAAAAAGACAGCAACACCTCTGTCTTACAGTGTTAGTTTTTTATTATTATTATTTTAAGGGTATTTTAGTTCTTTTACTATTCATAAATATATTGAATAGACAAAAACACTCCAAACAAATTCATAATGACGAAGGAACCATATAAAAAGATAAAAATACTCCTAGTTTAAAGGCAAGCAATTTTTTCTTGTGAAGGACAAAAAAAATCATTATACTGTAGTGGTTAATAGAAAAATATGAGAGGGGCTACAATGTTCTTGCCTTCTGTTTTAATTTTTTTGTTATTTATTTTTCAATATTATACTTGTTGTTGTTATATACTACAAGGTCTTGGCATTTTCTTGTAGTAATGAATAGTAAAATATCAAGGTTTTTTTCACTTTGGCCCTTAAAATTTTTTAGGACCTTTATTTTTATTTCAAGCTTAGTTTTTTTTTTTCAATTTCACCACCCAACAATGGATTTGTTGGTTATTGAACTTTATAAGTTTTGTTTATCTGTTTTATATGGAGCTATCTTATTCTCCTAATCAAAGTTTGGCAGATTAACCCAAGTTGACTCAAGTCATTTTTTTTTCAATTTAATCATTCAATATTGGATTGACTGAAAATTGAGCTTCATATTTTTTTTATTTTCTTTCTATATGGTTATCATAGTTTTATGACCCGTGTCGTAGGTCAAGTTGGTTGAATTAATTTTTTTTCTTTTTATTAATTGAATTTTTTTTCAATTTCATCCTTCAATATTGGGTTGATTGAAAATCTAGTTTCATAATTTAGTTTGTTTGTGTTTTTTTAAGGTTATCCCGCTCTTATAACCTGAGTTAAAGGTTTGATCGATTGACTTGGGTGGTTTTTTGTGTCCTTTTTTTATTGATTTTTTTTAAAAAAATTATTATGCAAGATTGGATTAATTAAGAACTGAGCTTTATAATTTTTTTATGAAGTTATCCTGATCTCATGACTCAGGTTTGACGGGTTAACCTGGGTATTGAATTGATTGAAAATTGAGTTTAATATTATTTTTTTTTATTTACTTTCAATAGAATTATTAAGATCTCATGACTTGGCTGATTTGATTTTCTTAATTTTATTTGAAACTTTCTTAAATTATGATAAGTTTTTGTTTTAAAAAACATGCTATTAAAAGAAATGTTTTAGTATAAAAAGATAAATTAATACAAGATAGAAGTTCTGCTTGAGAAATATTTTTTTCACGGCTTACATTAACATCTTATAGCCTCTTTTTTTTCCTTTTAATCTTACTATTTTTTGTATACTTGATTTTACAAGCATTTATTTTTTTTATTATATAATTCAATAAAAAATAGTTTTTTTTTAAAAAAAAACATTAATCTCAATAAAATCCATGGTCAGAATCATTTATGACAACTCTCATAGTTTAAATTAAAACTCAAACTAAACAAAAAAAATCATGTCTTCGAAGGTTTCAATATTAACTTATTGAACAATACAAAAGAGTTCTTGGCAGCCTGGATGTTTTTTACATTAATTTTTTTTAGACCCCGCATTGTGGAGCGGCTAGTAAACTATTCTCATTATATAAAAATTTAAGGGGCTATTTTAAAATTTTATGGGATATAATTGAATAATTTACATAATTATGGGGATCAGAATAAACTTCGGGAGGACGGGTCGTGGGCTCCTCCCGCCCTTATGCAGCGCCCCTACAGCAAAGCCACAGTTGATCACTGAACGCTGAGCACTGCTGAAGGTCTGACGACCCAATTCAACTACAACTCAGTTCATGACCACCAAACACAACGTGCTTTTACTTTCCGAGTGTGGACAGAGATGGAAAGCACCCTCGCGCTTTCAAACTCTTGAGGTTAGAGAACACGAACCTTCACATAGATACTGCAAAAAGATGGTGGTTGGTTGATCTCCTTGCATCATTTGTTGAAAATCGAATACACTGCAAATATCAGACATAATTTCTCCGCAGGATTTAACCAGAAAGATCCATTACATTTTGAACTCGGAGAAGATATTAGAGAAAGGCACAGGCAACATAATAGTTAAACTCGTAACATATAGTTGGTTTCCAGTTGTAAGGTATTGTTTAATTAGTGTCATAAAAAAAAAAGACCATACAGAAGAACAAGAGAAACAAAATTGTATTTAGAAATGATGTATAAGATAAAATAACTCTTTATATAATGTTTGGTAAACAAGACGATATATTATAAGAAAATCTATTTTACTCTTGTATTATTGTCGAACTTCAAACAATAACTAGAGATTATTAAAAAAATATACAAGGAATTTCATCAGTTTACACTGGATGGGCGATTAAATCCGGAACAGGTTTTGATTTTTGAAAGATTCTTTGTTTTGACAAATCTAATCAATCGGAGCTACAAATGTACTCCAAGAGAGCACCATATGCTCACACAAAAAACAAAAAACAGGCTAATAGCGGGACTGGAGAGAAGAAACAGAAGTTAATTTGTAAAATTCATGCTTAATTTGTGACAGTGGCCGCCAAGGTCTAAAGGAATAAATTACCATCTCACTCCAGTTCACACACTTGCAGTTACATATCAGACACAGACCAAAGATAGGCTTCCCTCTCTGTAGCTTGTTTCTCATTCACCCGTTTGACAAGTTGTTTCTCATATCCTACAACACAGACATCAAAATTATCAGTTTCTACATACACACTCTGAATTCTCTTCAGGACTAGCTAAACACATTATAACCCAAAATGATACCTACTGCTAGGTGGGCCAGGAGCCTCACATTTTTTTGGCAGAAGAAAATTGTATTATCTTAAGCACGTAGAAAGCCAGCTTCGTGACAGGAAGAATAAATCCTCCACATAGGACTTAGACGGAATGTACACAAAAGGAAAAACAGATAAATAAAAACTGGAAGTGATTGAAAAGATGGGCTCTCAGTCCCATTGAGTGTTGGATATGAAACTCTAGCAAACACATGTTATGGAACATGTTACCACCTAATTACTCCCCACACTGGTAACTTACCATAGTTTAGCATGGATGATGGATCTAAAAACAATTGAAAGAAGCAGAGAAGGAGGACTGGCTCGTTAAAGATTTTTCTTTCTGGTTAGCAGAAAGAGAAAGCAATCAGTTCAAACATAACTTACCATTACTTCGATCCACCCCATCCCAATGTCTTCCTGGTCTTATACCATATCGATTTGGAGCAGCATCTAATCCTCGTTTTATCCAGCTGTGACTAGGTATGTCCTGGGGAATTATAAATCCTGATTCCTTCATCTTCTCGCTATCCCCTAGGTCTGCAAGATCCAGTTCAGAATGCTTTTTCTGCAACATGTCAAAATAATGTCCAACTCAGTATTTAAGTATCAACGTCAAACAACATATCATTTGTATTTTCAGATGCATAAAAAACTAAGCATCAAACTATGTAAAATCTAAGCCAACTTAATCAGTCAACTAATCACCTTGACCAAATGTGCCATAGGATCACCCCATCTTACTCTTTCCATCAGCATTTTGTCAAGTTCCGGATCATCCCTGTGAACATAACAACATGCATCAACAAATTTCTATAATACAAGGTGGGTGAAAAACAAATATATTTTCAGGAATTTATTGATCATGGGATTTCATTTATTTTCCCATCTTTCTGTGGATCTAAAAGAAGATTTGACAAATAACCCAAAATCTTTTCTCATAAAAAGACAACAATATTATAAAGTTAAAAAAGAGCCTAAAAAATGATGTAATCCTTCAACAAGCGGGAGAAGGGTAAAATAGTCCACAATGCTGTTAAATAAAAGTTATAAATAGGAAGCATTCATCAAGCATCTTATTCATCAATACGCTAATATAGTTTTAAGAAAAATTCAATCCAAAATTTCAGTTTCAGAACAATTACATTGCTTATTTTTGCATACAAACATTGTTCATCACTAAACTAGCATATTAACCAGGTAGCCTTGGATGAAAATTAGAAAAAATGGATATTGAAAATGGGGTAGCTTCTCCAGCTTCCTATTCGCATCCAGTTTCTATTGTCATACCAAACTACCATTCTTTGTTGCGCAGGATGATGGGTTTAGCAAATTCAGTAGAAGGTTTTTTTTTTTTGTTATTTTTTACAGGAAGCTGAAATTCAATACACACCACCAACAATGATGACAGTAGCAAAAGTGTCCAATAGTTAATCTATGACTACTTTAGTTTGCAACAAGCAAAATTATCATCTGGACTTTAGCTAAGGAATAGTATGACATGGTGAGAAATTTGACATGCAGAGTCCAAAAAAGAACTGAAAAATAAAAAAAAGAGAGAAGGAGATATTCCACTGGTCTGACAGAAACATGCAATTATGACACTTTCAATGCAAAGACTAGCACTAAGGCATTGTTCAGTATGTTTAGTCTTACCTAGTCCGTGCAAATGGCTTGTCCTTCTCAAGCTCTAACTCCTCCAGCCTAGTTTCAACTTCCCGCTTTTGAGCCAAGCCCTTTCCCCACTCTATCTTCTTTTCCTGATTAAATAATGCAGCAAAGAAGTGAAACTCATGCTCCGTGCATGGCAAAGGATAAAATAAAACGACACACAAAAAGAACAAAATTGATACACAATGGTCCAAAAATAGTTCCAAGGAACATTCACATTGCGGTGCAGGGGCAAACACTGGGACAAATCTGTGGAATCTCTCTGTACTTTGTGTTGGTAAATTAGTTTGGATTGTTGTGTGCTTATAACACCTATTTGGTTTGTGTTCGGCAAGAATATTATGATGTCAAAGTGAAGCAAATCTATTGGAAAATTCATGATATGACTGCCTCGAGGACAAATATTAGGTTTGTTTATGGCATCATAATATTATTCATCTAAACAACCAAATATGTGTCCAAACCAAAGTAGGTTTCAAATTAACTTGCCAACTAAGCCTGCCATCTATGTAATCCACAAACCAAAAGTTGGATGTTTCTGGTAATTATGTGCATGCAAACCCACACACGAGGAGAGATAAAGAGCCATTAAACAACTGTCAAACCGTGAAACCTCAATCCTTGCAAAATAAAAATCCTTCCATGTGTATAAAGAACTTTGAAAACAACTTTAACTAATGTCAACAAGGCAGGCTCTTTTAACACAAAACATCATATAGCTTCCAAGATAATACCAATCAGATTCAAGTCATAGTGAATCCACAACCACGGAAACAACTATAGTAACAATTTCATCAAATTATGACATATAAGACCATTAAAAAATGAAGGTTCATAAATACAAGTTAAAATAGTACCTTGGGTTTTTCCTCTACTTTTTGTTTTGATTTCAAGTAATCATCCTTTGATATGCGCTCTCCTGCAGTATTAATTAGTAAAGCATGGTTAAAAGCATGTTCAAGTAGGACTGGTTTTGGCAGATGGCTCTGCCTTCATGAGCTTTTTGGTGGGATAAAGTTTAATCAGAGTTAAATTTACAATTTTAAGGACAGGGATTGGGGTTCGTATATAATAGTATGATTATTATTTGTTATAAGTTAGAAACTAAAGTTGCTAAAGTTCCAAGGCAGATTTTCATGAATTAATTGGCTGGGAAAGGCTAGGAGAATATGTATCACAAAGAAAAAACATAAAAAAATGCCGCAATTTAGTTTAGCTAGTTCCCAACTGGAATGTAACAGATGCTTGTTCAACAAGCGGGGGGGGGGGCGCCCCCCCCCCCCCCCCCACAAACAAAAACAAAAAAACCAACACAAAAAAAAAGAGA
>Ga0325410_1003914_pt1 | contig 16752 bp, 9 predicted proteins | sample PopdelMetagenome_16_FD_206182 | JGI IMG/M metagenome (GOLD analysis project Ga0325410, IMG submission 206182) | Populus deltoides microbial communities from Bellville, Georgia, United States - Xylem-PdIQD-R3 | ecosystem: Host-associated > Plants > Phyllosphere > Stem > Wood/Secondary xylem...
TTTCTTTTACTATTTTTCTTTGATTTTTTTTGGTCAATTTTTTTTAGTTTTATCATTTGTTTTTATTGAGTTATCATACTCTCATAACATAAATCGCACTTTTGACAAGTTAACTTGGTTAACTCAAAATTGTTTTCTTAATTAACTTTTTTTTTTTCAATTTCATCATTTAATATTGAGTTGATTGGAAATTAGATTTCATAATTATATTATTTCAACCTCATAACCTAGGAATAGTTCTTGATGGGTTAACCCGGGTTAACTATAGTTGTTTTTTTATATTTTTTTTGTTAATTTTTTTTTTAATTTCATCATTCAACACTATTTCGGTTAGGAATTGAGTTTCATAATATTTTTTAATTTACTTTCTATAGGGATGTCTTAGTCTCACGATCAAACTCGCAGATTTTGACATTATATCCCTAGTTAAATCGAGTTATTTTTTTACTTTCTTTCTAAGATGTTATATCGGTCTCATGATTCGGGTCACAGATCCCTCAACATTGGATTTACTTTTTATTGGGTTGTTCTTGCCTTATGATCCAGGTCGCGAGTTTGATGGGATAACCCAATTGACTCAGTTATTTTTTATTTTTTTAATTGGTTTTTTTTCCCAATGTCATCATTTAATATTGTGTTTGATTGTGAATTAGGCTTTATGATTATTTAAGTTTGCTTTTTATTAGGTTATCTCGACCTCATGACCTAGTAATAGTGCTTAACGGGTTAACCCAGGTTGCTTTGCTTATTTTTTGTCGTTTTTTAATTAGAATTTTTGTACATTTCATCGTTCAATATTAGGCCCGACAAGGCGATTAGAAATTGAGCTTCGTGATTTGTTTTTAATTTGCTCTCTATGAGATAATCTTAGTTTCATGACCAAAGTCGTGGATTTAGCTGGTTAAATCAGGTTATTTTTTATTTTTTTCTAAGAGGTTATCTCAGTCTGATGACCCAAGTAATAGGTTTGGTAGATTGACCCGGATCATTTTTTATTATTTTTGTAAATCTTATCCTTCAACATTGGGTTGATTTAGGATTGAAATTCGTAATTTGTTTTGATCTGCTTTCCATGGGATTATCTCAATTTTATGAATCAGGTCGCAGGTTTGACAAGTTAACTCGAGTCACTTTTTAAGTACTTTTAATTATGATTTTTTTTCAATTTCATCCTTCAACATTGGATTGATTGAAAATTAGGCTTCATAATTTATTTTGATTTGTTTTCTATGAAGTTATCATAGTTTCATAACCTAGGTCACAGATTTTACATGTTAACCCAGGTTGACCCAAGTAAATCTAATATGTAGTTATTTTAATATTAAAAAAATATATCAGCTTAAAAAAAATAATCAGACTATGTTTTTATCGGTTGTATGGGTTGATTTTGGATCCGTAAAGTCAACTGTGTTACATTGGGTCAATCCTCACACAATTTAAATTTTTTTTTCCTGTTGGAGAAAAAAATATTAGCAACATCTAAATATTTTCTTATGTTTAAAAAAAGTTTGACCCTACCCATAGTATAGCACGGGTCAATAATCTAGTTGAAGAAACTAATCAAACAATCTAGTGATTAAGATAATACATTAGTGGCAATGGCAGAAAAAGAAGCTCTCTATTATAATAATGGATCTAAATATGTTTAGCAAATTAAAGACAACACAGAATTTGATCAATGGTACAATAGATACACTTGGCAAAAAAAAAAGGAGGTTGTGCATGACAAGAAAAAGAATTAAAAGAGTTCTAAATATAACTTACACCTGAAAGAATCAAATCCGAAATGGTGATTCTTTATAATTCATAAAAAGTTTCATAAGATGAAGGTTTTGTTAGTATCCTCATGATATGTCTCATAATGTGTAACATATTGCAAATATATTAATGAACAAGATAGAAAAGACTAAATTGTTATGACTCTACCTTAACAAACTAGTTTGTATGATAAAAAAAAAAAAAGAAGAAGAAAGACATAGAGAAGAAGAAAGAAAAAGAAATCTTTAATGTTTGTATGATAAAAAGATAAAGACAAAAAGAAAGAAATGAAAAATAAATATATAGAAAGAGTTTTCTTATTCAATTACTTGATATACACGTAATCATTACCCTTACATTAATACTACTTTTTCTTAGCTACTAACTGTTGTAATAGAATTCCTAACTAAGAATTCTCATCTTTACACATAGTTTTATTCATCAATTAACTCCATTTAATTTGTTATTTTGTTATTTACATTGCCATGTGACTGACCTATCACAATTAATGTAACCTTCTATTTGTCTCCGTTAATGTCTTTATGTAGGATTTGTAACAATACCCTTTTCTTTAACACAATTCTTATCCTTTATATTGACATTAAAAGTTGAAAATTGTTTGATCAACTCATCCAACTCTTTCCATGTAGTGTCTTCTTTAAAAACATTTAATCATTGAATTAACACCATAGTAGCGACCATATTGCCCTTTTTCATGATCTTTTTATCAAGAATGGCCTGAGGATGCACCTTAACTAAACCATAATAATAGATATTAGTGCTTCATTAGTCATTGATTTCTTCAATAAAGAAACATGGAAAACATGGTGTATTTTAGAATTTGCTGGAAGTAATACATGTAGGCTATAACCCCCACCTTTTGTAATATTTTGTAGCACCCATAATATCTTGGATTCAACCTAATACTTTTACACAAAGTAATGTTTGATTGTCAGCTGTAATTTAAAAAACATCACCAACCTAGAATTCCCTTTTATTCCTTTTTTTTTTCTTATCTGAGAGTTGTTTCATCTTATTTCATGTCATTACCAGTTATGACTTTAGTAATTGATTCATCTACACTCTTTACTGCAATACTTCTTCTATAATATCCATATTGGTTGGACCTTAGAGTATTATTTCTCTATTTGAAGGGGGTAACCAAATAAGGTTTGGAAAGGTGTCGTGTTAATAGCCGAGTAGCAACTTGAGTTATATAATCATTACGCTAAAGAGAGCCAATTTACCTATTGTTGAGGTTTGTACTTGCTCATACATCTTAGATATATCTCCAAACATGGGTTCATCATTTCAAATACCCTATCGATTTGATGGTAATAAGCAGAACTTATCAATAGTTTCACCCTTAATAGTTTGAACATTTCCTTCTAGAATAAACTAGTAAAAACCTTATCTCTGTCTTTTACCAATTTTTCAATATTTTTTTTATGGATTAATGAACTTCTATAGAGTCTAATGTTTACTGGCTTAGCCCTTAGAATTAATGGAATTTTATGATCCACTACCCTTATTGGTGGAAACTGTGTTGGCTTTTCAAAAACCTCCTGATATTCTTCTAGTATAGTTTTTATTTTATATTATACTCCTGTTATGGAAACTCACTCAAAGTTTCTATAGAGAAGAACTAGCTACTATAACCATTGATTCCATCCTTTAGACTCTTATGCACCTTAGTTATAGAAACTATTTATAGTTTTGCTTCTTTTAGAATGTCTCTTAATTCTATCATTCTACCCTTCTTCCTAAATTAAAGCATTATTTTGATAAAACCAAATACGATGGGTGAATATACCCTCATCTAGTCGACTCCTAACACTACACCACAACCCCTCAGTTTAAGTATTCTCAAATCAGTCTTAAATTCATAATTTTACGTAAACCATGTGAATCCAAGGCTTTTTGCATCACATAGCATTACATTGTCATTTGCTACTATTACTTCCAACACCATAGTCTTCAAAATTATAGCCTTCATTCCTATAATCACCAGCTCATCTATAAAATTATGGATGTTACCACTATCAATTAGGATGATTAAATATTCACCCTAAAAACCCTTTTTTTATCCTTATTATGTTGTTGGCATGGCTATTAGCCAACACATTTAGTGACAATCTATATTCTTCAATATTATTATGGCCAATTGTGTTCATCACTTATGTTTTCCTCCTTTACATCTAAAGATTCTTTCTTTTATTTTTTCTTTTATTATATATAATCCTTTAACATTAAATTTGTGATCAGGCATATACTTGTCTCTATATTTAAAACAAATACTAAGTTTTCTTCTTTGTTCATATAGGGTATCAGGAGCATGCTTCATGCCTTGTGGTGTTTCATGCTTGAATTGATTAAGGGTTCTAGATGGAAAGTTATCTGATGTTCTTCCCAAGTTGAAAGGATGATTGGATCTTTAAACAAATTTGTTTTTTTTTTCATAGCATTGTTAAATCCCTCCCGCCACTTTGCTTGTTCAAAAGTTACAGCAAAGTTGTTGGTCTCAAGATCTTAAACATAGGCTTGACATCCTCCTTTAAGCCACTGATGAAACTAGAAATGTAATAAAATTATGGAAGATAGGGGTTTAATGCACTTATTAATGATTTTAATTCTTCAAACTTCTCTACATAATCTTTCACCTTTTATCTTGTTCTAATTTGTTGAATTCTTCAACTATATCATCTTTGTTTCCAAAACTTTTACAAATAGCTTTAGTGAGTTCCTCTCAACTAATAGGTGATTCATTGTCATGCATCAGTCCTTTCAACCAAATTTCTAATTTTCCATATAGACACCAAGATGTCAGCTCTACCAATTGTTGTATAGGGATACTTGAAGTATTTCTTACACTTCCTTATCAAACCCCTAGGGTCGGAAACCAATCAACAATGCAAATCCATTCTTGGCATTGTTGTTTCCGACCCTTTAGTGCTCTTGGCTTCCTATATTCTCTCTACATCCATAACATTTCATTATTTATGTGCCTTCTTGTATGCTAGTTGCTCCAATCTCTCTTCTTATTGCTGGATTTGGTAGCATTCCTCGAGCATTAGTTCCAACTTCTCTTCTTGCCATTTGATTAGTCTAGAAGGATTGGATTTGATTGATCAAAATCTCAATCTTTGAGTTAATTTCATTAGATTTCCTTATCATGTTCTAGCCACCTTGCCTTGTTTATTGTAGCTGATTCTAGAAGCTCTTAATGAATTTCTTGTATTTGTTCATCAAGTCTCGTGCAATGCCCCTTCACAACTTTCACCTTATTGCTTTCTACTATTTTCTTAAATTTGCAATAACATCAAGAATCAAGAAATGATCCAAAATTGACTATGGTACCAATTTGTTAGGACTTTGCCCTAACAAACTAGTTTGTATGATAAAAAGAGAAAAACACAAAGAAGAAAAAAGGAAGAAAAGAGATACATGAAGAGTTTTCTTATTCAATTACTTGATTTGCACGCAATCCCGTACCCTTAAATTTATACCAATTTTTCCCAACTGCTAACTATTGTAACAGACTTCTTAACTAATGATCTCCATCTGTAATATATGATCTTATTCATCAACTAACTCTAGCTAATTTGTTATTCTTTATTTACATTGCCATGTGACTAAATTATCACAATTAGTGTAACCTTTTGCATGTCTCCATTACTACCTTCATATAGGATTTGTAACACAAATCTAAAAAATAAATTCATGAAAAAACTTGGATGCATCATATATAAGACTTGACAAAAACAACAAAAAAATATATTATTTGATTGCTAGAATAAGCTAAAATTTAATCAGATGATTCCACATGCCATCAGACCATTAGATCTCCCAAAGTTATGATTGGTGCTGGGATTAATTGATCTTGACAAATAATAATCAAGGATGCTAAGAAGTTGATGGTTATCCATATTAATGCCTTGATGGTGATATATAGAAAACATAACAGAATTAAAAGCGCTTTCACGTGCGGCCAGGAAAGGTGTGACAAGTGTTTACACGAAAATTAAAGGCAGATGAGGTAACAGGTAGTAGTATAAATTGACCTTTGTAATGATCGATTGATCTGAATTGCTTTGTTGGACGTTGCTTATTGAATAACCTCAGTTAGCTTTCAACTACCATCTACACACATGCCCACGCGCACACACGCGCGCGCGCGCACACACACACATACCAGCTAACATTTCATTCATATTATATAACTTGCGGTACGTACAGCCGTGAAGAAATTGGAAGCATTTATTAGCAAGTAGTTGGTTCGTACGTAGTTGATGTTCACATTTCACAAAAGGAGGAAGAACTTGACGGTTTCAAGCATTGATTTATAAAACAGCTATTTTAGATAGATTGCTTACACTACAATATGAGTTAGACACTATTATTGTGTATTTCAGATATACACAAAACTCATAATTCAAGTTATAAACCTAGTTAAGTTTAATTAATAAATTTATTTTATTTAATTATAAAAAAAACACGTGCAATCACAATTAATAAAATGAATTCAAAAAGAAAGAAAAAAACAATCATGATGACCTTCTCTGAAAACAATCATGATAATATTTTAAAAAAAATTATAACCTCCCTCTATAACAAAATAAAAAATAAATATAATTTAATAAAATAAAATAAAATAAATAAATTCTTAATTAATACTAGAATATAAGAAAATATACTAATATGTAATTAAATAAATTATAATTTTATGAGGTCTTTATAGTTCAAACATATATGTATATAAATATCTTATTAGAGGTTTTATTTGTTTGGTAAGTAGGTGTTCTCCTCGTATTAATTATTATTCAAGATTCGATTTTACCTCCCTCTATAACAAAATAAAAAATAAATATAATTTAATAAAATAAAATAAATTAAATTAAATTCTTAATTAATACTAGAATATAAGAAAATATACTAATATGTAATTAAATAAATTATAATTTTATAAGGTCTTTATAGTTCAAACATATATGTATATAAATATCTTATTAGAGGTTTTATTTGTTTGGTAAGTAGGTATTCTCCTCGCATTAATTATTATTCAAGATTTGATTTTTAGCATATGCTGCAGCAAAATAATTTCTTATAAATACATTAGTCTTGATGTTGATGACTATAGCTTAAGGCTTGAGTAGGGAGGGATTTAATCCTATTATAAAGGTTGACCAAAGGTTAATCTTTTTGTAAAACCCAATAATTTTTTTTTAAATAAGTAAATATTAATTGCATAATCATTTTTGTTCTCCTAATCAAACATGAATTGGATTAGCTAGGGTTTAATATCTATTGAATTCAATCCAAATCCAAGACAATCCAATTTAAACCCATGCAACACGAGATGATTTCTAGGTCTAAATTAGGTTGGGATCAAACATTTCCAATTCATGCTTTTGTATCCTATGTTAAGAATTAATTTCGAACAATTTATGAGATATCACTCAGTATATGGATTTTTGATGTGGCTTTAAAGTTTTTTTAACCAAGTGATACTAAGTTCAAATCCTATCATTGAAATATTTTCTTTTCTAATTAAAAATTAATATCAAAAAATAAAATAGAGATATATTGAAGTAAGTGGTTTTGATTACTTAATAGTGGATCTTTCATAACTAAGCTAAGTGAATAATCTTGTAAAAATATTTACATACCGAACATGGCTAAGTCAAAAAAACAATTGAGTTGCATAGAATGAACATCTTTATAAAAATACTCATATATTTCTATTCGATTTTGGATCATGATTAAAGTTTGCCAACAAATTTTACATGATCGATTTTATAGGTGAGCTTGCTTGTTAAAACCAGCTAACATTTAAAAGATCTCCAAATTAGATCATGAATGTGTTGTTTAGCCTATTTTTGTTATTTTTTCTTTTTATTTTGAATTTTCTAGTTTATTAGGACTTTTATTGTTTCTCTTTATTCTAATGTTTCTAATTTGTTTATCTCAATTGTTAAACTTATTTAAGTTGTAAACTTTTTAAAAAGATAACGTATTAAAGAAAAATATTTAATAATTAAATTTATAATTAGAATTTTTAGATGATGATCATATTCAATAAAATTTTGTATTACTTGTATTTATTGTTTTTTTTTTGTGTTTATTGTAGGGCATAACCCTCCATAACAAAAAAACACAAAAGCAAAAGCAATAAATTCATGCTTTTTTTGTTTTTAGTGGTGAGCCCCACCACTAAAAATAAACATAACATCCAAAACAAACATACATTACATCCTATGCAATGGTCCTCATGTAGAATATTTTAACAAAAACATAAAATATACAAGACTAATATTGATTTTTATCAACATGAATTTATGTTTTGATAAGGCTTTTTAGCTTAAATTTAATTTTTTTATTTTAAATTAATTATTTTTTTGGTATTTTAGGATTGTTTTTACATGCTAATATTAAAAATAAATCTTTAAAAAATATTATTTTAATATAAAAAACAATATTAGATGCGCTTATTCTTGCATTGCTAATTCACCATCCCAACTTCCAACTTAGTTGAGCTTCAATTAATATTACATGGTCTCGACTCGAGCTTGCCTCGTTTTGATAAAGAAAACATCCACATCTAGCCAAAAGCCACTTCTAAGTTCTACCAAAATACAAATAGTAATTTGATCAAGCACTTTTATTATCATGAGAATTGAACGCACTAACAGCAGAAAATTGCTCAATTGCAAAACTTAAGAGAACAAAATATTTTCTGAATTTTATTGGATGTCCCACAAAGATACTGAACACGTGCAGAGGCAAAAAAAAAAAACAAAAGAAGGAATAGAGTTCAGCCTGGTCAAACAGTTTACAAGAGTAATAATGGGCCCAAGTGCAGTGTTGTCATAATGGTGAAACTTGTAAATGCAAAGCAATGTTGGTGATATTATTTTTCACTTTCCCCTCAAAACTGAATTCTGAAAGGGATAGACTTTGTTCTTTATCTGAAACACCTGGCCCCATCATGAAGGAAATATTATGATGTGGTCCAAAAAATAACCCTGAGCCATCATGTGATTTGCCTTGAAAAGAGCAACAAAGTCTTAGAAGTGACAAGTTAAAAGAATTATATGATGGTTATAAAACTTGCCTTAAGGTTTATTCAAATCAAGGTTAGCTCATATGTCTTAAGTTCTCAGCAATAATATTATTTTAATTAAAAAAAATCAGAATAGAGTAAATGGTTTGAGTGTCTAGACCCAAGTTGACCATGTAATATCCCACAAAACTTCGAATATTTACGACACATTACTCATACATAGTTGATAGAAATGAGGGTTTTTTTTTTTTTAATACCATGGTCCTGTATGTTAGACAGGTATAATGTAAACAATTCTTAAATTCTATTCTTAACTCCTTAGAATTGTGCATATTGGATGATATCATCTACCATTTTAATAACCAAACATCTTTACGCATTTATATAAACTACACACACACACAAAAGGAAAGACACTTATTCATTATGTTCATAATATAAGGTTTACAAACACACCATAATTTACATATCAGAAATTCGAATGTCTATATAATAAAGTTTTATGAAATATAAGTCGTTTTTTCTTACAACTATTTAGATTATTACATGATTGTTTTACTATTAGATAACTAGACATCATGGTCATAAAATCAATATTTAAGTGCATAAACATTAATTATGATTCAAAAAAGTAATAAAGTATATAGTCACGGTTAAAATCAATATTTATAAAAGTAAATTCATATTAATCACTTTCTACTAAGTTTATCTTAAATACATTACATCATATCTTCATTCAACAATAATTCTTAGTATTTTATTTCAATCTATGTCCAACAATCAACCGATGTTATATATATTATGATTTAGGAATTAACACATGGAGAATCCTTCATTACGAAGATGGTTCATCTCTAACTATAATCAATTAATACAATTTCTTTGACACAATTCTGAATCAGTAATAATATGTTATAATTATCGCTTCACTATATCAATAAGTATTATCAACTGAGGTTATTCTCAGTATTTACTTTCGGTTGTCCTAACATAAATACCATTAGCTGAAGCTAATATTATCATTTGTTTCTGGCTATCCAACATGGACACCATTAACCGAGCTAATTTTACCATTTGTTCTCGGCTATCCAACATGAATTCTATTAGTCAAAGCTAATCTTATTATTTGTTCTCATATATTCAACATGGATTCTATTAGCCAAAGTTAATCTTATCATTTATTCTCAGCTATCCAACATTAATACCATTAGTCAAAGCTAATCTTATCATTTATTCTCGGCTATCCAACATGGATACTATTAGTGAAAGTTAATCTCATTTTTTGTTCCTGATTATCCTGACATAGATACCATTAGCCAAGGTCATTTCATTATTTATTCTCGGATATTCGTAGTTAAAACGAATCCTGATATTCTTTATTACTCACAACAAATCAAATAACATAATTCATACGATAATACATTATTAAAAATGTATCTTATGAATTTTAAAAAATATATATATGAAGGTGAAAATCACCTACATGTCCCCCCTATAGTATGACCTACTTGTTCCTCCTGTAGTGTGTCCCCACTCGGTTGAATATCTGATTCCTATTGTACCCCCTGGTCTATAAAGAGACCATTAAGTAATATATTATCTCTAGGCATCATCAAAGATTATTTTCACACACATATATATGCATCCACTCGCACACATATAAATATATTTATATGTGTGTATATTATTAATATATTTGCATGGTAAATATGTTATAATAAAACATTCATTCCAACTATATTGAGAATCGTCAACAGAAATTGAGTCATTACAACACCGAAAATCATCAACAAAAACCAAGTCATTAGGACACTAAGAGTCGTGAATGAAAATTGAGTTATTATGACACTGAAAATCATCAATGAAAAATGAGTCATTAAGGTATTTCTTTTTCCAAGTTCATGCATAAATGCCAATACCAAGTTGTTTTATTAAAAGATCATATCATAACCTATTTTATGGACATTGACCACATCCTAATTCATTTTCAAGATCATATAAAGTAAAATTAACATGTAATGTCTCCAATCTATTATAATTTCACACAATCATCGAATATTGTTAAGGAAGATCCATTAATTATCATTATATTCATGAAGACCCTTCGTTTCTATTTTCTTTCAAGATGACCAAAACTTATGTTCTTTCTCTACTAAGCATACTTTTATGTTTTTTAATATAATATCATCAAATTCTCATCTATTATAACATGGCATAATGTGTTCTATGTATTTCAATTTATGTATTTCTACTAGACATATTCAAATATCATGTTTACTTCTATTATTTCATTTAATTTATCACAATATTGCTAAATATTATTCAATCAATTCAGGTATTTACATTTCAAGGATTTTATTTCCTAAATCTTCATAGTGGCCGAGACACAAGACATTCTTTCCTAGTGTTCATTCCATCATTCACAATCCTTTATGTTTTAAATCATTAAACACAAGCTAATAACTATCATCACATTATGTATAAACTCAATTTTTACTATCTTATTTGTTTCTCTAAAGATGTTCATCATACAAGGATGTTTTCTTTCATTTTATTCTCTTGATCGAGCATATTGTATCCATTCTTTAAAGTTCATTCATGTAAATCACTACTTTCACTCCAAATATGTCTATGTTAACATGAAATAATCATATATCATTACTCTAAGCTTACAATTAAATAAGTTCTACAACTCATGATATCAAATAAGAATATAAACACTTTTAAAAAATTTATTTCAGTCTAGATACTTCATTTAAAATACTTATCAAGGTCACTAATTAACAAATTATATCATTCAATTATATTCTCTCTTCAGTTCTTCAATAGGTTGGCCCTAGTACGGGTTTTCTCTTTAACATATATCAATTTTTTTGTTATAGAATCTGAAAATGTTCACTTCTTATCTCAACTTTCTTATCTCTTTATTTGGTTTTTCACAATCTTAAGGTATAAGAACCCTAGGTTACCTTGGTTGGTTTTTTCCTCTCATATCATCTAATAAATTTAAAACAACAAATGCAAGAGTAATGGTTATCCTTACTGAATGAATTTAAATAGAATTTGTGGGAGTGTTTTGGTAATTTTCTTCTCCTTCTTTTTGGTTTTTCCTTCCTCTTTCACTGTTGTTCCAACCGGCCTTCTCTTTCTCTCTTATTACTTTAATGTTTTTGGTTTTTCCTTCCTCCTTCACTATTGTTCCAACCAGCCTCCTCTTTCTCTTATTACTTTAATGTTTTTGGTTTTTCACCTCACTTTTATTCTTCTCTCACTCAAATATCTTGTATAGGTGATATGCAAGGAATTTGTTTGGTGGAACTTGTAAAAGAATGGGCTACTACAGTTATTTCAGTCGGCCATGGCGAGAAGAAAAGTCACTTTTTTTCTCTAGCAATGTATTTATACTCCTTTTTAAAAGAGATTAGGCCTAGATGTTATATTTTTTTTATCCTAGTGTTTTTTTTACTTATACATTGGCTGGTTCCCTTATGTTTTTCCCGGGTGGTTATCAAGTCAAAATTTTTTTTAATAACTATATGTACTGTTATAACTCAATTTAACTTAATTGTTTTAACATGGTTTACAAACCGGGCACGAGTTGACACAAGTTTTTGACCTGGTTAGGCCAGATCACTCTTATTATTTCTTCAACCCGGACCGGTCCAAGCCCTGGATTGACCTACCAAATCGGTCTAGGTTTTACAACTACGAATGAGAGAGAAAGAATATTGTGTATATGTATATCAAACTAATTGTACACGACTCATACATACACACACATATACATACATACATACATACACACATACATACATACATACTACACACATGATCTCAATAAATTAATAACCTCGATTAAATAATATATTTTTTTGGTCTCGACTTAGGACCGATGTGGTAATTTAATAAATCACTAAATTTATAAAATAATATATTTTTAAAAAAACATATAGGTCCCACTTGATATATATAAATTAATAATTTCTTTATACATCAAAATATATACACACACATATAACTCAATTAAGAGGCCTTTGTAAAATATGACTCCAATGATACTTGTTTTCTCTTGAAATTGATATTTTTTTTAATCTTATCTCTGACTTTTCTTAATGCATTAAAAAGATCTAATATTGTGTTCTCATATCGCAAGAGAAAATTATGCAATGTGATTGTTGCTTTGAGTGCATCTTTGTGTGCGACGGATTCTAGCATATAATTATTGTTTTCAACTTTAACTTCAATGTCATTTCTCATGACTTTCTAATTAATTTGGTCATCAATCAACAACTTTTAAAGTTGTTTTTTTTACTCCTTTGATATGAGAAATCATTGTATTTAGTATTATCATTTGTAATACTATATATTTTTTTTATTGATGTTTTTGTTTGACTTAATGTCCATGAAGTATATATATTAATTAAGTATATAATGAATGCAGTTTTAGTTTGTTATAAATGGATAGATCCATGACTTCAATTTAATAAGACTAATTACATTCATGAACTTGTTTTGGTTAAACAAATATATAGAATAATGATAATTCATAATTAGATAATATTTGTATATCATAATATATATATATATATATATATATATGAACTTCAATATTTTGAAAACAAATAAAGAATATCTTGATAAATTATCTTTTTTATTAATTAATGTATAAATTAATAAATTAGTAATTTATCAATTAAATAATATCTTGATTAATTAATAAATCTTCATGGTTGTATTGGTATTAATTTATAAAGATTTAAATGTATATAGTTACAAAACGTGGACTCATAAAGAAAGTCAATATACAAATTTAATGACCATGAACCATCTATAATAAATACAAAGGTTACAATATTAAATATAAAAAATAAATGCAATCTAATAATATTTAACATCCCTTTTCCAAATCAAAACAGTAAGGTCGACACAAGCTTGGGTTCAGAAGCTAAATCTTGAAAGCAACTAGTGAACAAGAATTTCGTAAAGATATCTCCAAGTTGATTAATTTATGCAATAAAGGATAAACATATAGGTAGCATTTGGTTACTAACTCAATACAAAATAGATAAAGATTGTGAATATAAAAAGAACAAGTCCCTGTGTACCTTCTATTTTGATAGGATAGAAATTCACTTCAAAATTAACTAAGAGATAGGTTTCTTTTATCTTTGTCTCTATTCCTCTTACATAAACCATTTCTATTTTTTTTTTGTATTTTTCCCTTCTATCTTTAAACACCAAGCAAAAGCAACAATTGTTCCACATATAATATGTTATCGGATAAAATGATAAAAAAGTTTTGGTATGTTTTTCAAAACCCAAATCCCCCCCTAAAAAACAAATAAGATGTCTTCAAACTATTTTAAAAAATCATTTTTAAATAAAAACCTTTCAGGAAAAGAATCATTTTTAGAAATTTAAATCTTCAAGGAAAAAGGTTTCAAAAATAAAATACAGTTAAGTTATCAAGTATGGATTTAATTTATAACTAGTCAAAAAGTCATATAGGCAAGAAATTTAGGGTTTAATTTAAGAAAAATGGATGAAATTGGTCATAATTAAAGTATTTGAAAGACCAATGATCAAATCAAAAAATATAGCCAAGTTTAGGAATCCCATTCATTCAATTAAGTACCTAATTAAAGAGAAATTTTGAAATTTAAGTCAAATTGACCAAAAAAGAAACAATTAAAGGACCATAGACCAAAATAAAAGAGGTGTTATATTTAGGGATCCTATTAATTCAGTCAGGGTGTAATTAAAGAAAATATTAAGATTTTGGATCAATTTGACAAAAAAATACACAAATTAGAAGTCCAATGATTAGAGTGTAACATGCTACCAAAGTTAGGGACTAAATCGAAGTCGATTGGGATGAAATTGAATAAATTTAAAGTTAAAAGTCTAATTGGGAGTCAAAATGAGTATTTCCAAAGCCACTGGATGAAGTTTAAATGTGAAAATACTAAGGGATTATTTTGAAAGCTAGTGGGGTAAAATTGAAAGAAAAAATAAAATCCAGGCCAAAATCAACCAAAATTGCATAACTTGAAAAATCAAGGACCAGATTGAAAATATAAAAGTCCTAAGGAACTTGATTTACAAAATCTTCCTTTAACAAGTCAAAACCACATAATTTCATTTTAAATGAAATAACATGTTTTGACTTAAAACAACATTAACTCACGATGTTTCACAAAAACAAAAACACCAAAAACAATGTCATTTTAGAAATATGCATGGGTCTTCTTCTTCCCTTCCTGTGTGATAGTAATATATATATATATATATATATATATGTATTAAAATTCTTATTTTTTACTTTCTTTTGACCAGATTTTAAGGACATTTTCTCTCTCTCAAACATCCATACCTGACAACAAACACACCCACCTCTTTCTCTGTAATTGTACTTCATCTTCAGCCAAAGATCTACTACATTGCCTTCCTCTGGTCACAGAAAATACATGTTAAAATAGCTAACCTGAGCAGGTTGTACAAAGTGTAAAATAGTGGTAAATGTCCAAGATTACTAAATAAATCAATAAACGAATTTGTTCCACCTAAAAAGACTCCAAGACCTTCCTCTACCTATAAATAAAGGTGCATGGCCTTAAAGAAGGAGAAGAATTCTAGAGATAGTAAAACTTGAATTTAAGAGAGTTAGAAAAGAATGAAGGTTTAAGTTTAAACCATTTTGTTCATAGGGTAGAAGAGAATGGGGAGAGAAAGGAAAAAAAAAAAGAAAAATCATACCAAAATCACTAATCTCGAATAGGGTAGAAAGGAAAAGGTTGGTTTTTTAGGTTAAAAACTAGTTCATTTTGAACTGGAGAATTTTAGATGGAATAAATAAATCAAATAAGAAAAGAAGCACAAACTAAAAAGAAAAAGAAACCCTAATCTAAAGAGAGAAAATAATTCAGAATACCTCACCACTGTCGACTAGCCACTAGGAACCACTACAATACCTCTTCAATCAGCTAGAAACACCATTAAGATAAATCACAACCTTTCTTCCCTCTTTTTTTTTTTTTTTCATTAGGGTTTATGATAAAAATAGTGCAAAGTGATGCTTTATGTGCCTTTTCATATAAAAATATATGAACACAAGTTTAAAATAGTGTTTTTAGGCTTTAGTTAGGTTTCATTTAGACATTTATAAAAAAAAATACAAAAAAGTATGGTGGCTAAATATGTTAAAAATGCATGTGTTTTTCTTTCCGATATACTATGGTTATGATCCTCATAGTCAATACTGGAGTGAATCCTATGGATATAAGACAAGCTTTATATCATTCTACTAAGCCATCGGATTTGATTCTGATCTTATATACTCACTACTAATAATAGACTTTTTCCTATGGTAAATCAAGAAAATCCCAGGTGTGATCATTCCTTTTTAAAGCTTGTAATTATGTGTAAGTATATATAGCTTGCTGTCATTTACGATCAAAATTAGCTTCATGAAAGCAAAGTGAGCTCATGAGAAGTAGAGAAAGCATGAGAGGTATGCTTGTGTGGTCGAGGTTCGTTCCCAAAATGAACCTCAAATATTTATGACTGTTTAGAAGTTAACATTGAGAGATTTTAAAATGGAAGGTGCCCAAAGGAATATTTTGTAAACAATAGGTGGTTTTGTAGGATTATCGAAAACATGACTTTTATAAAATATTTTTTATTTAAAAAATACTTTTTTAAAAAATTATTTTTGATATCAGTACATTAAAATAATTTAAAATATAAAATATAAAAATTTTAATTTTTTAAAAAAATATTTTTAAAATACAAAAATAAACATATTTTGATTACATACATGAAATATATAGCTATTGTGCAAGTAGATCAGTTTTATCCTTCTTATCTCACGGAAGACAAGAAATGAAAGTATTATACCCTGTAGCAACTTAATATTAATTGCTGTGTTTTTTAAA
>Ga0325410_1003915_pt1 | contig 16750 bp, 8 predicted proteins | sample PopdelMetagenome_16_FD_206182 | JGI IMG/M metagenome (GOLD analysis project Ga0325410, IMG submission 206182) | Populus deltoides microbial communities from Bellville, Georgia, United States - Xylem-PdIQD-R3 | ecosystem: Host-associated > Plants > Phyllosphere > Stem > Wood/Secondary xylem...
AGTTTTCCAAGATCTTTAATTCAGAATTGTTGCTGCAGATCATTCTTTAATTTTGCAATAGACTCTTTATTATTCCTAGTAATGATTAGATCACACACACACACACACACACACACACACACACACATAAGCACAATAAGCTTGTCTGCAGACTTCTATTGAACAAACAGGGAAGAGTTAACATGGCTTCTTGTGAAACCAAGTGTCTTTAGAGCAATACTTAACTTGGCATACCATGCTCATGGACTCTATTTCAATCCATAAATGGATTTATGAAGTTTGCAAACCAGATTGGAAAAGCTACTCTGTGGATGTCCTAGGTGTAGTTTTGTGAACACTTTCTCTTCAAGTTCTTCATGTAAGAATGCATTTCTTACATCTATTTGATACAATGACCAGTCCTGATTAACTACAACAAATAACAAGACTCGGATAGTAGTCATTTTTACAACTGGAGTAAAAGTTTTCTTGTAATCTATTCCAAATTTCTGTTAGAACCCTTGAGCTACTAGCCAAGCTTTGTGTCGTTCAATTGTTCCATATGAGTTGAATTTCATTTTGAAAATCCAGAGACAACCCACTATATGTTTACCTGCATGAAGAGGAATGATGATCCATGTATGATTATCAACAAGTGCAATTAGTTCTTCCTTAATAGCCTGCTGCCACACAGCTTGTGATTGAGCTCCCTGAAATGTCTTAGGTTCATGATCTTCAGATATGAAAGTGAGGAATACTTTGTGATTTGAGGACAATTTATCATATAACAGAACTTTAGAGATTGGATGCTTAACATTATAAGTTACATACTCTTGTACTGGGAGGAGGTTGATGGTTTCTGTGGGATGTGCTTCGTGAGATTGCATGATCACTTCGAATAATGGAACCTTCTATCATACTTGATTCTAACACTTGTTTAGAAATAACCAGTATTCTAGGAGTTTCGGTTGACTAAAGTTCATCAAATACTGGATATACATCCTGAATATCATCATTAATGTTGGAATTAGTGGGAGATTGATCAAACCGAACTTGAATTTAACTTCAGGAACCTGTTGTTGCAGAGAGCATGAATTCTGATCATAATAAGTGGAGTTAGATAGTGGAAACAATTCAAAATTATCCTATCTTTAACATATGGTAGAGTAATAAAGGGCATCTTTAATGAATCTAACATCTCTTGATACATATATTTTCTTTAGTGAGGGATCATAACACTTGTATCCATTTTATATTTGAGAGTACCCTAAGAAAATGCATTTCATAGCTCTGGAATCAAGCTTGTCACATTGTGATGATGGTAAGTACACAAAACTGGAGCATCCAAACACCTTGAGGTGGAGTTAGATAATGGAAACAATTCAACATTATCCTATCTTAAACATATGGCAGACTAATAAGAAGCATCTTTAATGAATCTAACATCTCTTGATACATACATTTTCTTTAGTGAGGGATCATAACACTTGTATCTGTTTTATATTTGAGAGTACCCTAAGAAAATGCATTTCATAGCTCTGGAATCAAGCTTGTCACATTATGATGATGGTAAGTACACAAAACTGGAGCATCCAAACACTTTAAGGTGTGCCAAATTGCTTGTAAGACTTCAAAAAGAGATTTAAAATCCAACACGCGATTAGGTAAGTGATTTATAAGATATGCAGTCGTAAGAACACCATATGACCAAAAACCCTTTGAAACATGCATTTGTAACATTATAACACAAGTTTTTTCAAGCAGATCATGATTTTTCCTTTCAGATATGCCATTGTATTGGGGGTGTACCAACATAACTAGTCTGATGCAATATACCATTAGAACATAAATAATGTGTCATGTCTTTGGACATGTATTATGTGCCATTATCTAATAAAAAAAGTCTTAAGACGTATAGAGAATTGATTAGTAATTAACGTATGAAAATCTTTAAAACAAGAAAATACTTCACTCTTAGCTTTCAACAAATACACCCATGTGACTCTAAAAAAATCATCAATAAAGGTTACAAAGTATTTATAACCATTAAGTGACGTATAGAATGGCCCCCCATGCATCTGAGTGTATAAGTTCAAATGTATGAGTTACATGTGAATCAAAGGAATTAAATGAAATTTTAGATGATTTGGAAAAATAACAGATCTCACATTCAAGAGGTTTCAAGATGGATACTAAATTTATTTTGCTAAAGACAGAATCTGACGGATGTCTTAGACGACGATGCCATAAAAGTAGCTCATACGATGTTTTAAAACTAGTCTGAAAGCTTTTGGAAACTTAATTATCCTAAAAGAAGTAGTAAAGACCATACAGGAAGAAACCTTCACCAATTATCTTCTTGGTTAATTGATCTTGAAATATAACCTTGTGATGAGTGAAAATTACAACACAATTGAATGTGGAGGTTAACTTACTGACTGAGAGTAATTGAAAAGGAAAGGAGGGAACATATAGGACATCAAACATGATTTAAAAACTCTCTTAATTTTCCCTTACCCTTCACAAGAGATCTCCTCCCATTTGCTACCGAAACAAAGGTGGGGAAAGTAAATTTTCCAAGATTAGAAAAGTTAATCAATTTGTTAAACATATGATCTGTGGCTCTAGAATCAACAATCCAAAGATCATACAAATTATCAAGTTCCAATGCAGTCATAAAAGTAGTTAGAATACCTTAGCTAGCGTTTATATCTGTTTCTGCTAGAAAATTAGTGAGATAACTGATAAATGCTGTTGGTTGATTTTGTTCCTATCCAATAGTTCTAGTGGATCTAGATTACATCTTCCCATGGTTATGTTTGTCCTGCAGATAATTAGCAAAATCATATATCAAGGCAGCAGGGTTTGTAGTGAAATTTTCAGTTGACAAATTTGCTAGGTGTGATTTATAGTTAGTTCTCCTTTGGTATCCTCTTTGTTCATTTGTAAATTTGAGTTTTATTTCTAGATATAGCTGCTAACAACGGTCTATCAGGTGTCTAGTGTTGTGACAATAGCTACACTTCAACTCTAAACGTTTCCCTTTGAATGATCCTGTTATCAGTTGTTTGTTTTGATGAAGAAATATGCTTAGACATGTTAGAACTTAAGTTTTCATTACGAGGCATTGTTTTGACATGGTAAACACGAGTTGCAACTATTTAGAATGATGGTAGTTCTGAATTTCTTCATCTTCTTGTAAATTTCTTCACGCTGGATCGTTGCACATACAAATTTCAAGGATGGTAGTTCTGAATTCATTATGATGTGACTCCACAGGTCTTCAAAGTCAGGACTAAAGCTTGCCATGAGTCAAAAAATTTTGTCTTCCTCTGTTTTTTTCCGTAGAACAGCAACATCACAGGTGTGTGGTTGATACATCTCTAGTTCGTTCCACAAGCTTTTTAGATTTTCCAATAGTTGAACAAATGGTCTGTTATCTTGATGAAGAATTGCAATTTTACAATGAATCCGAAATATCCATGCTGTGTTGTTTTAGTTGTTGTACATGTAACGAATGGCATTCCAAAGATCATGTGCGGATTTAGAATAGGTAAAAATTTCAACCAGGTTATGCTCTATAAAATTAAGAATCCAAGACATTACCAATTGATCTTTGGATGACCATATTTCATATTCTGGAACATCTACATCCGAGGAAGATATTGAACCATTTATGAATCCCAACTTTGATCTTCCACCAAAAACAATAGTGACAGCTCTTGACCAAGGAAGATAATAGAATTCATTTAGCAATATTGAACTCAACTTTTGAGCAGTATTGATGTCATCAACATTATTGCTTAAAAGAGGTGTTATCTTTGAATTTTCTTCCATAACAGAGGGAAGAAACTAATGTAGATTCAGGTGTCTGTAAGCTTTGATACCATGAAGAAATTTTGAGAAGTATAATCTTTTGTCATAACATTACTGATCGTAGTATTACAAGTATATATGGACTACAATCAATTCCTAACATAGCAACTAGTGATTTGATTTTGTCCTCGATTATGAAAGAAATAACTAATAATTACATGATCATCTAAACTAGGTAATAAATATAGCATATCTTAGGTAATATAATCTCTACAGGATCTTGAATATTGCTTCTTGATCTGCAGCATGACTCTGCAGTATATGTAGCATTAATCTGTAGTATTTGCAAGGATTTACAACTTCTCTGTAATCTTCAAGAATTAACTTATTATATGTGTTTTTTTTTAATTATGAATTCATTATAATTTTTATGTTGGAAATAACCAAAAAAATAATCTTTTTTACTTAGTATCAGTATACTATAATGTTATAAAGAAACCGTAAAATTATTATATATGAATAAGGAATATAGAATTAACTAAATAGACTAATTCATTTTTCTATGTAAAATACATGACCACTTGATTTATCAGATTTTTTTGTTGTTGAAAATTTAACAATAAATCATTCTTTAATATATATATATATATATATATATATATATATATATATATATATTAAAGAAAAACAATCAATGGTAATTTTTAGTTTGTTTATATTCTTTAATATTTTTTATTAATTATCTTCATTAAAATGAGATTAGGTGTTTTTGACGAGATGAGTTCCATTTAGTTTGTTGGCAAGATTGTATGTAAATGTAGTTGTGAGATTATACAGAGTGCCTATGTTGACAGTTTCAGACTAAGACCCCAAGTTTACCTCCCGGTTGTGGCCAAGTGTACAAAAAGCTTTGGGAACAAAGTTGAATTTGAGCACAACTTTTCATCCCAGACAGATGGCCAACCTGAGAGAACCATTCAGATATTAGAACATTTATTAAAAACATGTATATTGAAATTTGGAGGAAGTTGGGAAGATCATCTGCCGTTAGTAGTGTTTACTTATAACAACATCTACCAAACTACAATAGGAATAACTCCCTACGAAGCTTTATATGGTAGAAAGTATTGAACAATTATGCTGGGAAGAGGTGGGAGATAGACAATTAATTGGACCAGAGTTTGTTCAAATTACCACAGAAAAAATAATGATTGTAAAAGACAGAATGAAAGCAGCCCAACATAGGTAGAAGAGTTATATGGATAACAAGAGGAGACCTTTAGAGTTTGGTATTGAGGAAAAAGTATTTTTGAAGTTCTCCCTGTGAAAATGAATGTTAAGGTTTGGTATGAAGGAGAAATTAGCACCAAGATATATTGGGACTTCTAAAGTGAGTAAGAGAATCAGACATGTGGCTTATAAATTGGCCTTGCCTCTATCTCTAGCCAAAATCCACGACTTGTTTCATGTTTCCCTGTTAAGGAAAGCTGAAGTAGATCAATCTCGAATCTTACCTTAAGTTCCTTTAGAGATTGATGAAGATTTGACACTAGAAGTAAAACCGGTGAAGGTGTTAGATTATAGTGACAAAGAACTAAGGAGTATGAGAATCCTGACGATCAAAGTGTTATGGAGGAACTATTAAGTTGAAGAGGTGACCTAGGAAAGAGAATCTGAAATGAGAAAGAAATACCCTGAATTGTTTCTAAATTCAAGTATGAGGTTTGAATTTCAAGGGTGAAATTTTCTTTTTGAAAGGGAAAATGTAAAAAGCTGGTTATATTTTGACCCGACCAAAATAAAATGAAATAATAATAATAATAATAATAATAATAATAATAATAATAAAAATAATAAATAGATAAATAAATAAGTAAGCAAACATTGAGTGGGGAAAATTTAAACAAAAGAAAGTTATAAGGCATTAATTTATTGAGAAAGAAAGGATAGGGACAAATTTGGAAAAGGCAAAACGAAAAAGCGTCAATGTGCAAATTTAAAAGATGAGACTATATAAATCCCCATCCTTTGTTCTTTTGGCTGATAGCTAGAAGCTATAAGAGATGGAGAGGATTTGTGTGATTTTTTTGTTGTTTTTTTGCTAATCATATAAAAAAAAAGAGGAGAAATGTAATTAGAGTGATTAGAACTTAGATAAAGAATTAAAAGGGGTGATTTAGTGCTTGGAAGTTGTTTTGCAGAAAAAAAAAATCTAAAGCTAGGGTTTAAAAAGGGAGAAGAAGGAAACTTGAATCTTTCTTGCATCCATTCCTTGAATCTTTATCCAAGTAAGTTGAAGAACATGTTTAAAATGATTAATTGTTATAATTTTATGTTTTTATGAAGAAATTAATTAAATTGCTATGATTATGTTGATTTGGGGATTTATAGTGTTAATTATTGAAATGATGCAATTTATGATTGAACTATATTAGGTAGCATAAATTATTATTGGGTAAGTGTTTCATTTAGAAATGGAAGAAACAAACCCCCACTCCCCTTTTTAGTTATTGGTCGCGGCAAAAAGAGAAGATTTGGGAGATTGAAGAATTTAATACAATTATTTAGGAATTGTGGGAATTTATAGGCTTATAAATGTTAATAAATGGAATGGAGAAGGATTTTACAAAAAAATGAAAAAGAAAAAAAAATTCACCCTTTTTCCTTAAGGGATTTCGACCATGACATATAAAAAGGAGAAAAAGAATTTTGACTTGGATTTTGTTAATGTAAAAGAGTTATTTTAGATGAATTGTTGGAGAATTAGGAAGTTAATTTTGATGAAGAGTTAAAAAGGAGAATTTTATTCTTCTTAATTTAAAATGAAATGAGATTTTTATGATTTGGTTATGAATAATAAATGACATGTTGATTTTTATATTGGTGCAGAAGAGGTCACATGACCTAATTAGCAATAGGAGACCACTTCGCGCCCATAAATACCAGGTAGGTGTTAAATACCATATAATAAATTAATTGTTTAATTTACTATTTTATAAGAAATTTCCTTTGTAATTTTAGTGTAGAAATTGCGAAATAAAAAGAATGGAAATAATACCCTGTTAAATAAATGGGTGTGCAGAAAGATTATTTCCTGATTAATGAAAATAATGCTCTGTTAAATAAATGAGTGTTTTCCTGGTTAATGGAAATAATGCCTTGTTAAATAAATAAGCGTGTTGAACGTTATTTCCTGGTAAATGAAAATATTGTGTTGTTAAATAAATGGGTATACCGAAAGATTATTTGTTGGTTAATGGAAATAATGCATTGTTGAAATGGGCACATTGGTTGAACTATTTCTTTTCGTTCTCACCTGAACTTCAGAAATAATGTACTAATTCATGGATAACTTGAGAAAGTTATATCTTGGTCAATAAAGAAGATATCTAGTCAAGGATTGATAAAAATAAAATTTAAATTAAATTAATATATTGACGATAAGTACTTTATTTAATGAGCTAGTGCGTATATTATTATATATGCTTTGAATAGTCCTTATTTTAATTGTCTATTATTAATAAGTGTAAATTTTCTAGTTTTTACAAATATTCACATGTTATTTAAATATGTTGTTAGGTACCTTGCACTCTCGAGCTGGAAAGTAGATGCATAGATGAAAATCTTTGTTTAAGTTAATTTTTGTATTGGAAGCATTGATATTTTGTTATTATAATGCTTGTATGTTAAGAAATTTTAAAATGTTTAAATTATCATTTTATCGGGTATGTAATTAAGGACAATGCCCTTACTTTAACTAGTAATATAGTTTTGTTGTATTTATATTTGAATGTGTTTGTGTTCTAAGAAGTTAATGTTTATTGTGAATAAATTAGTTTAAAATTTTGTATATGAAATCATACAATGTTAACTATTAAAAAAAGAAAACCTAAAAGGGACATGGAAATTGATGTTTTTAGTAGAGTTGTGATGCTTAATAATATTGGAATGAGTTAGTGGTTATTGTTTATAGGTTTTGATTTTTGAGTCGATAACTTGGTATTAAAAAAACAAAGGAGACTCTGCCAAAATTTTTAGAAAATATTTATTTGAAAAGAGACCAATCAACTATTTTAAAGAATTATTTATGTGGGTTGTGACATTAAGTATGGGTTTATCAAAATTTATGGAGTGTTTTTTATAGGTGTAAAAAATGATAGGAAACAATTTTTAGGACCAAAAGGGTGGAGCCTGAATTTCTGGCCACCGAGATGTGCCTGTAGTTGTATCTATAGACAATGTGTGATCTATAGCTGCAGAGGATGCGTCACCTGCTCTTTTGTTAAAAAAAAAAACATTAGGGTGATGACATGTCTTACATCAATTATAAAAAAAAAACAAAAGGAAAAGTGTAGTCAGACATGTAAGCTTAGCTTTTCTTTTAACGGACCAAGCTCATTGGCCATCTAGGACCGCATGCCTGACTCATTTTACTTATAATTTTCTAAGATAATTTAATTTAATTTTTTGAATTTTATTTGATCAAACACTTATGATTTCTAGTTTGTTTTCAAATATAATTATTAAAAGAAATTTTATAATATTAGCAAATTTTATTTTTTATACAATCATTTATAATGAATCTTTTTCTTAAATGTTATTATGTGGCTTTCTTGTGCATATCAATTTTTATTGTTATATAATTGAACGAAAAATAGATTCTAAAAAATAAAGTTATTGAATCAAATCTTGACTATAATTTGGATTGTGAATTCGATGGGTTAACTCAGATAAATCCAAAACATCATCCTCTTAATATATTAAAATAAGGTTACTACGATGTTGTATTGAATTTTTTTTTTGAAACCAAACTAGATTTTAACCGGGTCACATTTAGACCCATCAGATTAATTGAGTTATACCAGGTTAGCTTCTATTTGAGTCAATATAAAACTCGGTCTATACAAATGGTCGGATTAGGGGATTTCCAAGTTGAACCACAATTAAATTAATGTTTTTTTAATATTTTTTTGTTAATTTTAATATATTGATGTTAAAAATAAAAAAATAAAAAAATTTAACATACTTTAAAATAAATAATTATTTAAAAAAATACTTTCGTATCACAAATAATATGGTTTAAATTGTTTTGAGTAACATAATCTTAAATGGGACGGGATAACGAGGGAGATTCACGTAAATTGATTATTTTAATTCAATTAGCACAATTTATTAATTTTATAATGCGTTAAATCGGGTGTAATATTTTGTTTTTCGAAGAGAGATGATGGATACGGTTAAAAGAAAAAAAGGATTCGTATTCCGTTGATTAGACGTAGTAAAGAATGTCCGTACCTAATCTTTTCATAGAATAAAAAAAAACAAAACCTCCATTTCTCTGTCTCCTTTTAGTCAGTATCAACCAGTCTCAAGTGTGGTAGCTTGAAGATTCAAACATTGTACGGAAGCAATAAATCATTAAAAAAAAACAAAAAATCTCAAATTCAATGCCACTGCCACATTAATTTGTTTAAGAAAATAAAATAATGAAACATGATTAGAAGACAAACTAGTTTGCATATGCACTGTTGTAATTTTTTTAAAAACATAAAAATAAATATTTATTTTTCAAGGAATTTTTTGACATTATTATTTAATTTTAAAATACAGTTGTTTTGATTTTTTTATCAAAATTAATTTTTTATATTAATATATCTATTGTTTATCTTAGCAAACACGAGTTTGTTTTAACTAAAAACAATTATATTATTGTTACAATAAGTTAACAAAAATAGCAAAATAATATATTTATATTTTATATGTAATTGAAATCTAAAGAAATTATAATAAAATCATATTAATAATCTATTTAAAGATTTTACGAATAAAAACAAAACTTGGATTGAATTTTCATAAAAAATTTATTATTAATATTAATAATTAAAAACAATTATTAAAATAAAAATAAAAATTTATAATAGCATTTGAGAACCATGTTAAAACTAAAAAGTAAATAAATCTATAAATGTTTTTTTTGAGTGCTAAAAAAATTAATAAAAAAAATGAAAAAGATGGAAAAGCCTAGCACCTAAAAGCCAATCCACGTGTCTCCCCCTTTTTTTTTTTTTTTGTTATTACAAGAGATGAAAAGTCATGTGTCTTCTTAAAGAAAATATTGCCTCTCCTAACTTTTAAACCCATTACATTTAGGCTTTCATTCACTTGCTAACTAAGTCAGTTATTACACAAAGTTGTTGTCATGTAACTTAAACAAATATATTAACCTTTTTCTCTGGTCATATAACTTAATAACATACCATAAGTAATTTCAATTCTTTTAGAGTTATAAGTAATTTATAAATCATTGGCATTATGATGAATATTAGCTACAAGTTATTCTGTTTCAATAAATTGTATCATAGGTAATTCATATGGATAGATGGTGTTATGATATAATATTTAGATTTGAAGATTTCCAAGCACTTCTAACTTGTATCCTTAGATATATATAGCTCATTTTAGAAAAAAAAAATCCATCTATTAATATTCTTAACAAAAATTGGTATTCGACTATTTTAGCAAATAGTGTTGGTGCTTCTGGTTGTTGTAGCTAGGTAATTATTTATCCAAATGTATCCAATAAAAAAAAAAGAAAACTAATCCAAGAAAAAATTGTTAATACACCGTTTGAGTTATTCTATTGAAAAAATTCTTTAAGAAAATGGTTAGCAGATCCACTCACTTTTAGGATTAAACTTTATTATATTTTATTTTTTATAGAAGCTCTTTAACAATGAACATTAACATGATTTACATAAAATATAGGTGAAACAAATTGATATAAAATAACCATTGTTGATATATTTTGGTGAAACTCAAAACCATCTAAAAAAACTTTATCCCATTTGAGAAAGAAACAAAATTGTTTTAGTGTTTATATAGTGGGAAATTGATAAGTTAAAATTGGTCTTAAAAGACACCAAAACTTTTAGAGGGGAGATGTTATAAGCAAAATGGCTTTTGGACTTAATCTCACACATACAATGCCCAACTTAGGCTTCGAGCTAGGATATATGTTTGAGTTTATGGTAAAATAATTTCTTGGACCACAAAAGATTATTTTTTTTTACCAACTTAAATTTAGGCTAGGGTTTAGTCCATGAACAACTATTTCTTCTAACCCAATAATTTATCTAGTTCAACTCATGTTTGTCCTATCTGACCCATGAATAAAGAAGTTGATCAATTGTTTTTCTAGAAGTAGTTCTTATAAATCTAAACGGTTTTTTCAGCTAAAAACATCATATTTATAGCCAAAATATTCAATTTTAATTCTAGTTTTATGGTAGGTAATCAAAGTTAATAATGGTGAGAATTAATTCTTGTTATTGACATAATTATTTTTTTTTTACCTTTTTAGCTATCAAAATCTACTATAAAAATGAGAGGTGGGTGAAAGAAGACTTTCTATAATGTTTTTTAGATTTTACACATTCTTCCTCATCTCAAATTCTAATTTTTTCTCCTTAAGTTTTAAGCCTTGGTTTTCCTCCTATATCTAGAACTTAGTTTTATTATGTTGAGAGATACTTAAGTCCTTTAACTTTGGTTTATAGACTTTGTTTAAAAATACATCCAAACAAGGTGGTGATATTGGAATATTGTGAGGCTTATTGCAAACATTTTTTGCATCAAGTGAGGAGTAAAAAAGTATTTAATGCAAATGACTTATCATTGACAACAACTAAGCCTGATCAATTTTAGAGTGTTTCAACAAGTATCATTCTTTAATTTTGAATATTTGTTTACTATGCGTGCTTGAATTTAATCTAATATATTAATATATATGCTAAGATGGTTATTCAATCTTTCATGTTTTTTTTGAATATTTACTTACTATGCATGCTAGAACTTTTACATGTTTTAATTTTTGATTACATGTTTTTCGTACATATTTATATAGCTCATAATTAGAATGCTTGTGTTATCATAAACTAAACTTGCTCAAAAATCTAGTCTAATACCTTTAGGATTACAATCTTAAGACTTTATGTTTTAATTAGAATTTTTTTAGTTTATCTTGTGGAAAAAAGCTAGATAAATCATTAAAGAGGATATTAGATACTTTAAATGATACAATAATTTTTTTAATTTTCTTTTTCCATGTATAGATTTTTTTAACTAAATGTTTAATTTTAGTTTAATTTTAGAAAGTTGCTAAATATCCTTTTGTTAAAGTTATAGTTATAGCTAATCTTCTAAAATTGTTATTTTTATACTATTTCTATGGTTTAATGAATATCATCTAGAATTAAACTTCTAAAAGATTATTTTTATTTACGTTATACTTGTCATATTTGCCAACTTGCATGTATAATCATACTACTTGCCCATTTTTCTAAAAGGAAATATTTTAGCATGATACATAATAAAAGTATAATTTATTGCAAGTTTTTTGAGTTTATAAATGTTTTTGCAAACTTGTTTGTATGTTCATGCAACTTGTTTAAAATCTTTAAATGAATTTATAATGATTTAATGTATGCTTTGAATTTATCTTGTTGAACTAAATTAACAAAAGTGTTTATTTTCATCATGCTTAGTATATATACTTTTTTTTTATTAAGTTGTTTTATTACAAGTTTTATTTTATATTACTTGCTTGTTGTGGAGAAAAAATACTTATTCATAAATATTATTGGCTATCTTTTTTTGTTTTTTTTATCATATCTTCTACTCAAGATTTGGTTGTCCCATCCATTTTTTCTTTGGAAAGTACTACTTTTGTAGTATAGATTCCACCAACACTTTTTGTGGGGAGAAACCTGAAAAATTCAAAGAATTAAACTTTAAGAGGTAGAAACAAAATATGTTAATCTATTTGACCATATTAAACTTGGTAAAGCTCTTGACTGAAGAAGCACCAAAACTGTAAGATGATGAATATGATTTAACAATGGTAACATTTATGGATGCTTGGAATCAAATTGTTTTTGTGTGCTAACTACACCTTGAATGGATTAGACAATATATTATATGATATGTATAGTTTAATCAAAAGTGAAAATGCATTGTGAGAGTTTTGGACAAAAAGTACAAGGATGAAGATGCCAACATGAAAAAAATTCATTGTTGGTAAATTTTTAGATTTCAAGATAGTTGATTCAAAAACCTTTATGAGCTAGTCTTATAAGTTTCAGCTCATCTTATATGATATACATATTGAAGGTATATCTTTAAGTGAATCCTTCTAAATGGATGTAAACATTGAAAATTTACCACCATTTTAGAAATATTTTAAGAACTATATTAACTATATCAAGGAAATAAGAGCTGAAGACCTCAAGGTTGAGGATAAGAAAAGACAATAAGTTATATGAAAGAAGATTCAACTCTCCTGGTGCCCCTAAATAAAATATTGTGAAACAAGTGACAAAGTTCCACAATAAGAATAAGAAAAAAGCTTGTTGTTAAGGGAAAAAGAATAACTTAGAAATTCATTGATAAATGCTTTATCTGTAACAAGACTTCACAACTAGCCAAAGTTTGCAAAAAAATGGCGAGTAAGGGAACCCAAAGAAAATGATTGCTTAAGTTAATGCCATTGAGGTTGATTACCTTATAGATAAAGTTTTGGAAATGAATTCAAACGATCTACTTATATTTTTGAAGTCAACTTAATCAATAATATAGAGCAATGGTCGATTGACATTAATACCACAAGATATGTATATACCAAGAAGAAAATGTTTTCCACTTACAAAGAAATATAAGAAGAAATCTAATACATGAGAAACTTATCAACCTCCAAGGTAGTAGGTGTGGAGAAGATCATATTAAAGATAACTTTCAGAAAACTTCTCACCCTTAACAATATACTTTATATCCTTGACATTATGAAAAACTTAATGTGTAGCTCATTGTTGAGCAAAAATAGTTTAAACATAGTATTTGAAAGTCATAAGTTTATACTGTCTAAAAATAATGTGTTTGTAGAAAAAAGGAATCTTAGTGATGACCTTTTCAATATGAATGCAATGACTATTATAACCAATTATATGAATAATAATAAGAATAATGTATTTTTTTAATACTTGCTTGAGTCTTGTTATGTGTGGCATGATATGTTAAGTAATGTAAATTATAATTATATACAAAGGTTAATTACCATGAATTATTACCTAATATGATTTTTAAGAAAAATTATAAATGTGAGATTTGTATAAAACCTAAATTATCAAAACTTTCTTTTCAAACAATTGAAAGAAGTAATGAATCTTTAGATTTAATTCACTCAGATATTGATGATTTAAAATATTTACAAATTAGAGATGAAAAAAATTATTACATTACTTTAATAAATTTTCAAATAAGAAATTGTTATACCTATTTGTTTAAAAGCAAAGATAAGGCTCTTGAAATGTTTAAAAATTACAAAAATAAAGTTGAAAATCAACTTAATAAAAACTAAGGTAATAAAAAGTGATAGAGGTAGAGAATATGAAACATTATTAGGTGAATTCTATTTTCAAAATGGTATAATCCACTAAACTACCGCTATTTATTCAATTCAACAAAATAACATTGCAAAATGTAAGAATAAAACATTAAAAAAAATGATGAATGTCATGTTGATAAGCTTGGGAACACCTCAAAACTTATAAGGAGAGGCAATTCTAATTGCCAATTATCTATTTAACAAAGTACCCATAAAAAAGATAAAAAAAAAAAAACTATATAAATTATGAAGAGATAGAAGACCTTCCTACAAATACCTTAAAATATAAGGGTTGGAGTATCTAAACCCAAAAAGTTTAAAATATGACCTAGAACTGTGGATTATATACTTATTGGATATGCTTATAATAAAAGTGCATATTGACTTTTTTGTACACAAATCAAGAATTGAGAATATTCATCTTGTTATTATTATAGATTAAAAAATGCTATTTTTTTTATGATGTGTTTTCATTTAAAAAGGTACAAGAAAATCATTCATTTAAGAGAATGATCAAAGCTAGCTCGAGCAGTCATCATTGATCAAAAAATGGTGAAGTTGGACATAGAAAAAGTAAAGATGAAAAAATAACCAGAATTTTTTGTTTGAATTTTTAAATATACTTGTTAGAAAATGAACCTCATACATACTCTAAGGCAAAGTCTTATCTTAAAACTTTTTTTTGTAGAAAGAGACAATCAATAGCGAAATTGAATCCATTATGAAAAATCATATATGAAAACTAGTTGATCTTTCACCTGAAAGTAAGCCATTTAGCTATAGGTGGATCTTCAATAGAAAGATAAAAGATGATGGAACTATTGTCAAATACAAAACAAAACTTGTTGTTAAATGATTCAAACAACAAGAAGATGTGGACTATTCTAACACATATTCTCTTGTTTTAAGAATAATTTCTATACGAATGTTAATAGTCATCACATGCATTAACAAACTTGAAATACTTCAAATGAATGTAAAAAAAAACTTTCTTGAGTGGCGACCTTAATGAAGAGGTATATATATGGAACAATCTGGGGGGTTTGTTGTTAATGAATAAGAAATAAAATTTTGTAAGCTTGTTAAATAATATATTATTTAAAATAATAACCTTAAGAATGGCATGAGGATTTTAATAAGGTTATGATATTAAATGAGTTCAAAATAATCAAAGTTGATAAATGTGTTTAAAACCTAAACAATAACCTGAAAAATTTGACTAGGTTATGTTGTCAAATGAGTTCAATCAATGAAATTGAAAAATGTATTTATATAAAAAATATTAAAAAAGGTTATGCATTGTATATCTCTATATGGATGACATGTTTATTTTTAAAAAGAATGATTACATGATCAAGTCTACTAAGAAAATATTAACTAATAAGTTTGACATGAAAGACTTGAGTGTAGTTGATGTCATACTAGGAATAAAGATTACTAAGACATCTAATGAATTGGTATGGTTTGAATCTCATTATATCAAGAAAATTCTTGATAAATTTTTTAAAGTGAAATAGCATCATTAAAACACCAATGGACATATGTGTTTATCTATCCTTCTATTGTCTTAACCTGGGACATTGAGCCATCCAATGACCTTTCTGCTTACAAAAATTGCATTTGTCGAAGGTAACCCTTGTGTAAGGCTTATTCTGATAATTAGAGAATAACTTAGAGGGTAATGCTAGTATAAAAGGATTAGAAATAGAAAGAGTTTCCTTTTCAAAATAAGACTGAAGATATATTTATTTAGCCAATAACTCATTGACAACAGAGTCAATAGAAGGCAATGGAGAGCGATGCACAATTAAACCTTTAAGTCCTTCAAAAGTGCTGTTAAAAACTATACCAATTGTTGATGCTCTCTACGAGCAATATAGGCACCACATGCCTTTAATTCTATAGATTCTATAAGAGCCAATTGATCTCAAAGATCTGTCATAGCAGAATAAAACTTCTGAATACTCATATTTTTCTAGTAAAGAACTTATATGTCATTCTCTAATTGATACTACTTTGTAAAATTTAATTGTGTGAATAACCTTTGCAGATGATTTCAAACTTCCTTTGTTGTCTCATATTTCGCCTGATTTCAAACTTCATTTATTGTCTCATACTTTGCCAACTACGTACTTATGAAATGCTCAACACAATTGTTAATCCAAGTAATAATCTTTGCATTATTTGCTTCCTAGGCATCTATTATAGCAACATAACCCTTATCAATATTCCTAGGTATCATATAAGTTCCACTAACATATCAACATATCTTTTTACTCATAAGGAAATTTCTCATTACATAACACTAAAACAAATAATTCTTTTCATCCAACCTTACACTTACAGACTGAAGCGAATCATCTCCTGAAGCAAATCATCTCATTTAGTAGTCATAATCAACAAACAAAGAAAACTAGAATGCAAGAGAAAAGAAAAAAAAAAGGAAATGCTAAATAGTAGAAACTAAATAAATATCTTCTCGAAGTTATACGATCACTCTAAAAAATTACAGAAACA
>Ga0325410_1003919_pt1 | contig 16729 bp, 6 predicted proteins | sample PopdelMetagenome_16_FD_206182 | JGI IMG/M metagenome (GOLD analysis project Ga0325410, IMG submission 206182) | Populus deltoides microbial communities from Bellville, Georgia, United States - Xylem-PdIQD-R3 | ecosystem: Host-associated > Plants > Phyllosphere > Stem > Wood/Secondary xylem...
AAATTTGAATCAAATCACTTTTGCTTTGTGAAAGCTAACATGGGACCTCAAGAGGCTACACCATATATAATGTCTTACATGCTTTATGAAACCTTGCAAGAAGGATATTTAGTCGATTATATTTATTAAATTTATTTATTTAAATAATATTTTTATTTAAGTAAACGATAATAAAAATAGAAATATATATAAAATTAATTAAATAAAATATTATCTAAAAAATAAAAAATACTATGCACAAATTAAAAATATTATTTTAAAATAAAATTTTTTATTTTTAAAACATCAATTTCATCTATATAAAAGATAAAAAAAATTATAAATAAATCATAAAAAATTCTTCAAAATTTAATTACATATTCATAAAATTATTTTAGAAAAAAATAACAACTACTAGGACTAATCATTTTATCAGGACCCACACATGGTCTATTATAGCAGATCTGAGCAACTAATCTCTTGTGTTATTGGTTAAAATTAAAGTAGACGGCATATAGTCTACCCCAAATTTTTTTTTTAATTAGAAAACATAGGGTTTGATTTGTCTATATTTCAACCAATATGATCTCGTGATCACCATTACCCAAGTTTCTTTTCTTTTGCTTTGTTTTGTTAAAAATAATAAAAAGTTGGTGGTGGGCGGGTAGATGACAATAGACACAGATGCTCTGCATCTTCCTTAAGCGATCATTACTTTGATTAAATACTATTTGTTTTCTATAATTGAATCACGATAAAATAAATACTTTACTCACTAGATTGTCTGTGATAGATTACTTTATGCAACAAAAATTGAAATGATTTTGTTTTCTATAAAGCTCTTTACTTGAAATATCGAAAATTTTCGAAAGTTAAATTGAAATGATTTTGTTTCTATTGTTTGGTCCCAATTGGAAATTGGTGGATAATTTGGAAACTAATCCAAGGTTTTTAAGCAAGCTAGCGAAGAGAGAAAGAGTCTTCTCTCTCTCTCTAAAAAAAAATGGTTTATAGTCTTCTTTAAAAATCTCCCAATCAGTATATTATTCTGTTTTGCTTTGTTTCTTGCTTCTGCTTTCTTTTTTCTATAGTTGGTGGGTTGAACATGACGTCAATTTCAAGAGACGCGTACATCTAAAATATGACTGACACTCGTATTTTCCAAATTACGTGAATATTCACAGTTACTAAATTAAATTAATTCAAGAAATTCAACATGACAAGATCTTCAAGGAAGGTCTCAAATCATGGAATAATGCCGAAGAACAGTTATGACAGCAAAAGTTCAGAGTTCACCGACTGAAGCTGGGGAAAATAAAGAATGCTAAATTCTTTCATTTGTCTGCAATAACCAGAAGGAAGAAGAGTGCCATGCACACTCTTCATTAATGTTAATGGGAAGACTGTATCTAATAAGCCTTCAGAGGTGAAGAATATTGAAATTGTTTGGGAGTGTGATGTCGTGCTGTTGGTTTGCTGGAGCTATATTAATGGTGAAGTATCGTCATGGATGAACGGAGATAAGCTATAGGAATCTTGAATGATTTGTTGGTTTTGATCCCATTAATTAAGCTGCTGGGAGCCATGCTGATTTAATCCTTAAAGAAGCATAATATTGATGCTGGTAATCTGGAGTAGAATGTGGCCGGGGCTGGAGATCTCATTCTTTTCAAATAACAGTCGTGTTTTTCTTCGGCTCTGTTTTGCTTCAGTACCTTATGATGTTACTTTTCCCTGGTGACCTCTTGCGTGGGTCGTTTATTTTCCTGCCTTCTCCTCTAGGCTCAATCTATTAATTTTGCTTGTAGTGCAGTTCTTAAAATTTTAATAATGATAATAAGAATAAAAGAAAAGTAAATGATTTTTGAATTTTTAAAATGATAGGCTATATAAATTTTAATACTAAGAAAAATAAGGAAAAAGAAAGTATGATCAAAATCAAATACGGAAATAAATAAATAAAGGTAATTAATTGCCAAAGAATCAAGCTAACATGGTGGGACCTTGTTTTTTTTTTTTTTTTAATTGGAATGACAACATGTTTTTTATCATAATTTTCTATTTTTTTAAAAATTAAATAATATATTATTTGATTTGTTCAGATTTCAATTACTGTGATCTCATCATGATTACCATTACCCAAGATCCTTTTGTTTTCTTTTGCTTTGCTTTGTTAAAACTCCAAAAACAAAAAAAAAAAAAAGATGGTGGTGGGTTCAATACATTTGACATACATGATTGCGTCTTCCTTAATGATCATTATTTCAATTAAATGTTATTTGTTTTCTATAATTGAATCACGTTAAAATAAATATTTGCTTCAAAACTACTCTTAATTGTGCGTTCCCTGCTCATATCTCATTACACTCTTCGTTTCTCGCATCCTCTTGATTCTCTTCCTAACCCAGAAACTCTCCTCCCCATTCATTTCTATACAAATCGCGGTCTACCTCCTAAGCATTGGAACCACCAGCTTCTCTCTCCACAAATCTCAATTACGTACGTACCTTTGTTATCTAATAAAGAAATTTCTGGGTTCTGATTACATACCTACGCCTTTTGATCTAACTAAGAAATTTATAGCTTCTGGTGCAGTGTCTGATTTCATCCGCAAGCTTCTGACCTAATAATGAAATTTCTAGCTTCTGAAACAGTGGTTTATGTCCTCCAATGGTTTAAGAAAGAAAACGTTCCTATAATTGTTGCAGCGGTAGTGGTAGCACTCCTGTTTCGTAGTTTCTACAGATGTCTTTTCAAGAGTGCTAAAACAATGAGAGCACCGGGGAGGAACTATCGCATACCAAGGAGTAGTTTTGAAGCAAATCCTTCTGCTTATTTTAGGAACTTGCGCGAGCGGTAGAAGATGTATCGGTCCTAAGCCTCCAATATGGTTGTTTCCGATGACTTTTTCACCGGCAGCAGACCCTCTTTTCTTCTCTTCATCGACCCTGCCGTGTTTTCTTCTTTTCGTGTGTTTTTTCAAAAGCTTTGATCTGTTCTAGCTAGTACGTAGATGCTTTGGGGCTTAGTAGGATGGTATGCTGGGCTGGGGCCGGTGAGATGTTTCAATAATGAAAGTGAAATCTTGGTCTTCATGATCAACCATATCCATTTCATCAGTTCATATATATATATATATATATATATTTACAGTTGTTGCAAGAATAACAATTACTGGCATTTCCATCAAGAACACGAATAACAGAAATTAATGACGATTACTCTTCCTTTTTTTTCTTTCTTAATCTCTGGAATTAATGATCTATATGTTTACAAACATAATGTTAGGTGAAGAATTTTGTAGAGCAATTTGATAAATCAATTGAACCCCTCCATAAGAAATGGGCACCGGATGCAATGGCAGTGGGGCATGAGGTTTGAGAAGAGAAATTTTACGTGACATTATGGACCGGTTGAATTTAATAATTTTAATATTTTAAATTATTTATTTATTTAAATAATAATAAAATTAAATATGCTTAAGAATAAAATTAAATAAAATTTAAGAAAAAAATTATGAAGGGTTTGATAAAATTAGCATTTGCTAATTTTATAAAAAAAAGTCAAAATTTAGCGGCATTTAATAAAATAGCATCTAAAAAAAATTATTTATTTATTTTAATGAACTATAATTAGTTAGGGGATATTCTGGCGTTGGCCCATTTGCTTTCTTGGATAAGGCTTATGAGGGTTCTAGCAAATGGGCTGGCTTTAGTTTCTTTAGGTTTATTCAGCACGGGCGTTGGGTTGGGTGATGGACTGTGGGCTTCGATTCTCTTGGATGAATATCGGGCTATAGCTTTATTAATCTGGGCTATATGCTTTGGGTTGTATCCATGGGTTTAATGGGTTTGGGTCAAGTATATATAGATTCAAGGAGAAAAAAAGAAACAGAAAAAAGATAAAAAAACAAAAAGTAAAAATAAAAATATCATCAAATTTATATGAGTATATATGGTGCATCGTGGCCAAGTTTTTTTTGTTTAAAAAATATTTTTTGCATGCATATTTAAATTTAATAACAAATTTATTAATTTCATTAATATTTTATCCAATAAACTAGCACATTGAGAGTATATACCAAAAAAATTAAAAAAGCTCATGTTTCTTTTCAAAAAGAAAAAATAAAAAAACAATAATAAAAAATTATTAATTTACAAGATTCTTTTTAAGCAAAAGAAACTGGGAGCCAACCTAGATTTTTCTGGGGCTTGCCCTAACACCTAAAGAAAAGATGGGCGCCGAAAAGTGAAGATTATTTTTTATACTTCTAGGGCCCAAAGCTTAATTCTTATCATCTATGTAGGTTCAATGGTTTTTTTCTTAACAACATTGATGAAATCTCTTATTTTAAGGATAAATATTATTTTTATATATTTTTTAAAAAGATTTAAATTCAAATATAAGATAGTATAGTTTTAGCAATTTTGATGAATTTTTTTTTAGGATTTAACATGTATGTTTTTGGCGAGTATTTTATTTTTAGAAACTGATGTTATTTTCTCAATTATTTAAATACCGACATTAAAGTTTTCAAAAAAATATTAGAAATTAGAAATTAAAAATATAAACTAAAAACAATGAGAATAATTAAGGATAATTAAAAAGATAAACTGAGAACAAATACATAATAAAGGTAAGCTTTTATAAGAAATATGATATAAAAATGATCGATGCTGTTCATCTCCTTGTCATTTTTTGAATAAAAATTGTGATACGAGGGGCCATCCTTGAGTCTCCCCAATTTCTTGAGTCTGACAGCGTTGGTCCTCCATTATCTAGTCAGTGGAGTGGAATATTTGGTAACCCTCCATTATCCCCTTGAGCACGATAGCGTGCTACCATTTGTTGTCTAGAAGCTCTTTCCTTTTCTCTCTCCCTGCAGTTCGAATTTATTTTAACAAATAACTTGACAGTTCGAAATTATTTTTTAAACCAGCATTTTGCTCAATTAGATACCCAATGAGTACAAACATTTTCAATCTAGTCCCTCTGCCGTGTGTCAATATTTTTCTGTTAAAATTCTAGAAGCTCTCGTGCTATGCAGTGATAAAAACAGCATATTAAAGAGAACCTTACATTTTCTGTCAATATTTATTTTGATTTTAGTTAGAGGTAGTCAAATTGGGAATTATTGTAAATCAGGATTCGACCGAGAATAAAAAATATATTGGGGTTCAATTGATAATTGGTGTATGTATAATCGAGGATTAATCCGAGTTTTTTTCAAACAAAACTATAGAAAAATCAACAAAAATAAAAACAGCTCTTGTAATTATCAATATGGAAAACACCGTATTTGACAAAGTTAATTTCCATAAAAATAAAAAAAAACTCTTGTTCTTACCATTTCAAAATTAAGAGCATATTTGACAAAGTTATTTTATATTGAAGAAACATCCTTGTTTTACTTGTTCCCGTGGCCGTTACGTACATAGATCTCTTGTAAATTTCTTGAATTTGACAACGTTGGCCCTCCGTTGTCTATTTACGTGTAGTATTCGGTAACATTCTCGTCAACCTCATGGAAAAAACTGCAATGGTATAATTTCTCATCGTACTTGACACTTGCTCAGGAATTCCACGGAATACATAGTATGTGAACAAAAGGGAGTCAACGTTGTCAATATCTATAGGACTTGCACACATTAGGAGGGAGAGCCCACAATATTGTTGCATCCTATGATTCGGAAAGGGAGAAGAAATTATTGACGAGTCTGAAATTTCATAGCCAATTATCCTAATTTCATAAATTAGGATTAGCTGCAAGAAGTTGAAAAATGGGGGAGGAAGATTAATGTTTGCTTCCTGTTCTTGAATCATTTCAGCCTAAATAAACCGAGCACTTGTATAAAGGACCCCCCAAGTAGAATCATGCTATAGCTAAAATGTAAGTAAATATTCTCTACTTACAATGGAGACAGAGTCCCGAGCTGCGACAGCTAGAATGTCTGCACATGAGACCACATTCCCCTTGCAATCTTCATTAACAGCTATTATAATTTTTTCAACCAAATTCTAAGGCCTCGGATTTGAGTGAATTGAAATTGGGAAGCGCTGTCTTCTCGCCAGTGAAGTTGTCTGTGTCATCTAGAAGTACTGATCCATCGCAAACCCTGCAGCCAATACAGAAATTAACATATGAGACATGTCTTCATATTTTAGTAGTGATAGTGATTTATGAATATGTTCTACTGCTTGAAATTGTGCTTATAATATATATTTTCATTATCCACCATTAATTTAACGTTGATGAACCAAGTTTTTAACAATATATCTTTATAAAAAAAATACCAGATTAAAAAAAAATTACGGGTATAAATTTTCGAAAAAACAAGCATGTCCCCATGAAGATGCGTTGGACTTGGTAGTGTTCCAAGCCCAGGGATGCTAGGTCTGGCGTTAGCAAGCCTCAGATACGATTGAGCTAGGCAGTGCGCCAAGCCCCAAGATGCTGGGTTTGGTAATGTGCCAAACCCCGGCCACGCTAGGCTTGGCAGTTTGCCAAGCTCCAGAGACGCCCAAGAGAATGACCACTATCCATTGACATACTCAAGATAATAACCACCTTTCCTTGGACAAACCTAAGGAAATGACCATATCCTCCTTTGGCATTCCCAAAAAAATAATCATTTTCTATCGGGCAGGCTCAAGAGAATGAACATCCTTCATTGGTATGCCCAAAAGAATGAAAGCATAATCCTTCCTTAGGCACACCCAAATGAATGACCATCCTTCCTTAGCATGCTAAGGGGGTGACCCTCCTTTATTTGGTTTAGATATGGGAAGAACTTAATCTCTATGAACTCAACTACATCTAATGTATTGAACCCTAATCTCCTTATACTTTTTAGACGTATAAAAGTCCTACAGGGACCTACCAAGTACCAAGTATAAGCTATCAACTATCTTAATTAGGGAGAATGAATAATATTGCTAGGACCAATTGATTAATTGATCATCCAACCCGAGAGCTGTATTCCTAGGTTACTTAGATTTTTGGGACACATGTTAATTTTTAAGAACTCATACGCGAGACTTATTTTCTTCTCTCATTTTAAGGATAAATATCATTTTTTATAAGTATTTTTTTTTTAAAAAAAGGATATATGTCTAGATTTAAAATCAAATACGGTTTATGTATATTTTTAGCAATTTTGACGAAAATCTTTTTTAGGATTTAATGTCAACGTTTTTGATGAGTTTTCTATTTTTAGAAATTAATGTTATTTTGTAACGTGTTTAAAGACTAACATCAAATTCTTCACAAAATAATTAGAAATAAAAAATATAAACTAAAAACAATGAGGATAATTAATTAAGGGCAATTAAAAAAATAAATTGAGAAAAAAATACATAATAAAGATAACATTATGTAATAAAGGATGAAATAATGTCGTTATTTTTATATGCTTAACTAATCCCTTAAATCAATATATATTTTAGAATCTCTAATTTTCTTTAATTAATAGGAGGAGACTCAATTTTCCATGATATATATATTTTTCCTCTTGATTTCGCGGGAGTCCCAGCCGTCGTCCACTGAGATGCCACAATAACCGTGCCATTTTTTTAATATCAATTGTGATACGAGGGACCATTTTTTGTTTTACTTGTTTCCCTAGTCTCCCCAATTTCTTGAATCTGACAACGTTGGTCCTCCATTATCTATTCAGTGGAGTGGAGTGTTTGGTAACCCTCCATTATCCCTTTGAGCACGATAGCGTGTTACCAGTGATTTTGGATATTTGTTTTCTTTAAAGAGTCTCAAGTAATTAAATATTAAACTTACTTTGACAAAGCAATCATGGAAATGCAAGCGAAGTAATGACTCTCAGACACAATATGTTTAATCTTAGGGCACTGTAAGTATAGGTAGTCAAGGAGCAAAGCGACATGTGAAGGGGTCAAAGTAGAAGCAGCTGCTGAAAAATACAATAAGGTGAAATTGCAGCCATAGGTATTAAGCTCAGAAACTTTAAGTGAAATTGCAGTACTAGTGCACAACTAGCAGTAAGGTGCGTGTGCTAGCTTTTGTAGTCAGACACAAGAGTTTGCATTAATTGTAGTATTGATGGACAAAAAGGATAGACTAACACCGCAGGAAATGGGGTTTAATCACGCATTTCGATACAGTTCCAACACCGACATAACGAATTAGAGATTGAGAACATCTGAAACTAAAAGGAGAGAATAGAAAAGAATTGTAGTATTCATAACTTGATTAGCGTTAGTCACTGATCAATTTGATTGATATTTTGAGTCATAAAAGCAGATAAAGCTCTATTCTCCAATTCAATTCCCTTCTCATTTACAAATGGATCTTGCAATCAAATTCCATTATCTTCATCCATTCCAGAAATTCTTCAATTCAGTTTTTGCAGCAAGTAATGATAAAAGAAAGAATAAGCACATATATTCTTTATTTTGCAGCAAGTTACAGATTTTGTGTATATGAAAAGCGTGTGCGGTAAGTACGTTTTCTAAGGGTGCAATAATAATTTAGAATGATTTGAGTAGACTTTTTTCTGCGTTGCCATAGTTTGCAAATAACACTCGCAATTTGATTCCCATGACATTACATGAAAGCATAAAGAATTCCAATCTTTTTCAATAGAATTATGTTGGCCAACAAGGAAAGATAATGTAGGCGGAAGCTGCCAGTACAGTAACGAAAGCTACAAGTACAGTAACGACAGCTATAAGTAACGACACAGAAAACATCGAAAATTTTAGACAATATCACTCATCTCTCTCTCTCGAAAATTCATCGAAAATTTTTCATGTGTCCTGTATGCAGATACATGAAAAAGAAAAAATCAGAAATGCACAGACTTGCCATTGATTGGCCAATGAAAATGATATCGCAATCTTCCTAGCTAGACAGCTACTGTTATTCTTAGCATTGCCGTGAAACTCGACCATTGCTGGACTGACTCATGCATGGAAACTCAGAATTTCCTCCATTAATGCAGTAATGAATAACGAGTGTAGTATACATTCCGACATTAATTTTGGAAAACAAAAGGGGTAGCAGAAACTCAAGGAGCGTATGATACATCATGCCATTGATTGTGAACGTTCTAGCCGAATTTGAGGATAAAAAAGGAAGGAGTCTGCAGCTGCATGAATAAGGAACCCACATGTCAACAATTAGGTAATCAAATAATCAAAGAACTTTGAAATTTTTAAATGATAATGTATATTCATAATTAGTTGATGGTGATTGGATTACAAATTTGAAATTTGAAATTTACTGATTATATGCTATATTTTTTTTATACATATATAATAATCGAGTGTATTAATCAAAATATAATCTTTAAAAGGTGACCTATGAAAATTTGAATAATCATTTACAAGAAAATAAAATGTCTGCATTACAAATGATATAAAAGGAAATAAAAAGAAACATAATCAGAAACAACAACTAAATTATATGGCTTATGAAGAACAAGGTAATCTTCAATGATGGAGCTGCGATTTTTGAAGACAGTTTCTTCTTAATTCTTTATCGCCTCTCAAATTGGCTCAAGTCTGATGATAAGTTCTTCATAGCTACTGACACTACTTTAATTATGGGACCTGAAGGTATTATAAATTGGTCAAACACCAAATCAAGGCTTTAAACATGGCATATCAGCTTCTTCAATCTTGATGTTCTTTTTCGGTTATGTATTTGTTGACTTTTTTTTTTCTTTTTGTATTTGCTTTTTGTTTTTGTGACTCTCTTTTCTTTTCTTTTCTTTTATGCTTTTTTTAATTTCGTGTATCTTGTTTTTTGCTATTTTTTGGTTAGCTTTTTTAATATATCGACTTATTCCAAAAAAAAATAAACAACTGAATTAATAATGTGTATTTGCCCATATTCAAATATCATCTGTACTGCAAATGAAGTTGAAATTAGATGCACTATAGATAAAGTCATTCTTAGTGTAGTTGAAATTAAATGCATTACAGATGAGGAAATTACTATGCCAATTTGAACCCTTTGCTTCGTTTATATATATATATATATATAAGGATGGCTGGCTCCTTGAGCATGGACTTATAGTGTATTTTACAACAACTGGGAAGTATATATAGAATGTCTGTCACACAGATGACTCGGTATAGAAAACATCACCAAATAAGACTTGAATGTGCATTGAGGACAGTCTTCCCAGGACTGTTTACGCTTGCATGTGATCAAAAGTGTATGCTGGCTGATTCAGGTTACTGGCAAGATTCAGTTTGGGCTTGGAAGTTTAATTGAAGGAGACAGCTAATTAAGGTCTTGGGAGAGTATTCAGTTGAATCCGAAGCTGGAAGATAGATAAGTTTGGATTCATCACAGCACAGAGATGTATACAGTTCAGTCTTGTAGGAAGTTATTGGACGCAGTAATTTTACAAGGAAACAGACAGTCAATAGATTCATGTGTTTGGAAGTCTCTAGCCCAGCGAACGTTGAAGCTTTTGTATGGTGGTTGGCTGCCCTTGGTAAGCTTCCAATAAGATATTTTCCTTGCAAAACGAAAGTATAAAACCAATTTTGCCTAAGATTTACTTTATATTCAGAGGTGAAACAGTGAAATTAAAGTAAGAAAATTTAAGTAAACATAAAACGGAAAGAATGATATTCCTAATCTTTAAATGTTTGCTGAGAAAATTTGGGTTAATTGGAGTAATTATTTATTCAATTTTTCTAATATCTCAACTCAAGAGACCGGTTACACAGTATCATCACTACATAATTAGAGAAAAAAAGACTTGGATTCTTTACTATTTAATCATTTAGTTTCTAATATTATATCAAAAAATCATCTCAATATAAATTATCACATGAACTTAATAAATAATTTTATATTATTCTTTAAACTATAATAAGTCTTGGATGCTGTAGAAAGGACTTCAAAATCAGGTTTCCTTCTCTCGTGTTTCAAGAGAAGGAAATGACGAGGTGCTGATCGTTAACAAGGCGTGGACAGAAATGTGACATTTTTAGGTTGGCTGTAACTCTTTAGTAATATAACTGGGTGTAATCCTTCTAGTGAGAGCCCATAACGTTACAATTTTTCCATCCCCATTGACCCGTCTACACTATTCGGCCCCTTAAGCAAGGTAGCGCGAAGATATATAGCAATAATTTCGATTTGCTGTGAAGTCTAAAGCGGTAAAATGCTGTGAAGTCTAAATTTTGTATGCAAAAGATTTATAGCAATAATTTCGATTTGCTGCATGAGTTGATGATCAATCCTATTAATATACTGGACATCAATGCTGGAAAAGAGAGATATTTCTGTGGTTATGGACAGTTGAATGTGACCAAACAGGGGAATTGATGACCTGGGTATGGATATTGATCTCTATCTTGTCTTGCAATAATTTTAACTTTTTGGCACGACTATTAGTTCAAACTTGTTTTCAATGTAGAAGATAGGTTCATGTGATTATAGTCAAAGTTTCACACACACGCATATATATTTTACATATATATTTGTTAATCATGTGTTATAAAATGAAAATTGTCTCCTTTTAATAAAAATTTTAAATATAAAATAAAAATTATTCAAGACTTTACTTCTTAAATATACATAAAAAATAATAATAAATATTTCTTAATATCTTCAAAGAACTCATTTTACTTAAGTCCCTATTAACTCATTTTACGGGTAATTGACCTGACTAAGTAGTTGGGCTTCAAGTTATGTCGTAGTTGGACCTCAAATTATGTCGGGTCACCTAGATTAACACTTAAAAAAACTATATATAAAAAACATACTTAAAGATAGTTGATTACATAAATTAAAACTATGCCTTCCTTTTTACTTTTCTCTTTCTATAATAAAAATTAAGCATAAGTTAGTGTAAATCTATACAAGTTTCAAGTTCGAAGGATTTTCACTTAAAAGGATGTGTTAGAGAATAATATGAATCATATTTTGACACCTCGCTTAATAGCTTGAGCTTTTGGATTGAATTGGTTCTTTGACATATATAATGAATAATTGATTTTGATACTATAAATCATAAATCATATAATATTTGATTTCAGACATGTCACATCTTAAAATAAAATACATATAAAAATGTTGGATTTATCCTTGCATAAATAAAACACTTTGAGTCTATAGCTGAAAAGCAAGGAGTCTTGCTACCAGTTTTAATAGTTTTACTGACAGACTTTTCTGTCGATATTTGTACTCACAGTTTGACAATATTTATTGTGATTTTAAGATATAAAATGACCGATAAGAATTGTAACATATTGCATATATTTTAATAAATATATTTCATTTATATTAAATAATCTATAACCTTTTAATTTATGTAAGTGCATATATCTATATAATTGTTGATGAAGGTGAAGAGGATGAGGATGATGACGGGGTATTTTGATAATTATAAAAATAATTTTTTTTTTTTTTTACGGAGTTGTGATGGAGGATAAAAGATTGAGTTTGCAACTTAGTAAAATCATGTTGATAATATTTTTTTGTTAACATGTAGTTGAACAATAAATTGCAATGGGTGGTTGAACAATAAATTGCAATGGTTCTTATAGCCATAAGCTTGGGTTTCAGATGTAACCAAATATCTTGTTTATATGTTTTGCCTAAAAAACAGAAACTAACACAAAAACAAATATATATATATATATTTTTTATTTCATGCCTCCAATGATTATTTTATTTATTTTATTTATCTTTCGGTTAGTGGCAGCCAAAGTTATTAAACACGGGTAATTAATCTGGCCAAATAGTTGGGCCTCATGTTATGTTGTAATTGGACCTCGAGTTATATCAGAACACCTAGATTAACACTTCAAAAAAAACTATATATAAAAAAAATACATAAAGATAGTTGATTACATAAAGTAAAACTATGTTCTCCTTTTTACTTTTCTCTCCCTATAGTAAATCCTCTAATCCCTTCATACCTTCCTTGGATAACAAAATATAATGCAGATCTGCGGATGCATGAATCATCAACCTGACGTTTGTTACATGAAGTTATTTTCTAGCGAAGCCCCCCCTGGTAAATGAAGCTACGAGTGACTTGACGAGCAAGCAAGCTTTATTGCTCAACAACAAATCAAGTTCATGAGTACCATGAGAGTGCAGATTCAGACATGTTCCCCCCCCCCCCCCCACACACACACGAATTATGCTATCTTTTATTTTTATTTAGTTTTTTAGATGGGTACTGCTCCTGTTATTTTATTTCCATTTATGAGATTTATTTTTGAAAAATAGAAATAAACTAAGAAATGGCTTTTCAATTTCAATTTCTATGTAAAAAGCAAGTCAACATTTTCAATGTCTACAATATTTGTCGCATCTTATGATTTGCAATGGGAGAAGAAATTATTGACGAGCTGGAAATTTCAGATTTTAATATTCGATGAAATTAAGAAAGACTCCAATCCTTATCCTATAAATACCACTGCATGTAGCCTGGGATCTCCATCTACCATAGCAAACCATTAATATTCTCTGCATCTCTTGAAAACACACCATGACGTCCTTACTGCACAAACCATTCTTCTCAACCTTTCTCCACGTCCTGATCTTCTTGCTCCTTCACATGTTCTACTCCTCTTCTTTCTTTGTTCTTGCTGATCACATTTCCTCTAAAACTTCGATATTTGGTACGGTTACTAGTGCTGCCAATTCCAAAGTTGCTGGAGGTAATATTAAAGAAGCTGAGGCTCTTCTCAAATGGAAAGCAAGTCTTGACAACCAAAGCCAATCTCTTCTTTCTTCTTGGGTCGGCACCAGCCCTTGCATTGATTGGATTGGAATCACTTGCGACGGTTCTGGAAGTGTCGCCAATCTGACCTTCCCGCACTTCGGTTTGAGAGGTACGCTTTATGATTTCAACTTCTCATCCTTTCCCAATCTTTCCGTTCTTGACCTTTCAAACAATTCAATTCATGGAACCTTACCATCACATATCGGTAATCTATCCAAGATTACTCAGTTGGGCTTATGTTATAATGATCTCACGGGAAGTATCCCGTCTGAGATAGGCTCCCTGAAAAGTATCACTGATTTAGTTTTATGTAGAAATCATTTTAGTGGCTCCATTCCACATGAAATTGGAAAGTTGACGTCTCTTTCCCGTCTCTCATTAGCTACAAATAATCTCACTGGTTCGATTCCTTCCTCTATAGGAAATTTGAAAAACCTATCCATTCTCTTTCTTTGGAGTAACAATCTCTCTGGTGACATTCCTTCAGAAATAGGACAACTTAAATCTCTGGTGTCATTGAGCTTGGCTAATAACAAACTTAATGGCCCATTGCCCCTAGAGATGAACAATCTCACCCATTTGAAGCAATTGCATGTGTCTGAAAACGAATTCACGGGTCATTTGCCGCAAGAAGTATGCCATGGAGGAGTATTGGAAAATCTTACCGCTGCCAACAACTATTTCTCAGGTTCCATTCCGGAAAGCTTGAAAAACTGTACCAGTTTACACCGACTAAGACTTGATGGGAATCAATTGACAGGAAATATTTCTGAGGATTTTGGCATCTATCCACATTTGGATTATGTTGATTTGAGTTACAATAATTTTTATGGCGAGCTTTCTTTGAAATGGGGAGATTATCGTAACATAACGAGCTTGAAAATCTCAAACAATAATGTTTCTGGGGAGATACCAGCAGAGCTCGGGAAGGCTACTCAATTACAATTGATTGATCTGTCCTCAAATCACTTAGAAGGAACCATCCCAAAAGAATTAGGGGGGTTGAAGCTGTTGTACAACCTTACTCTTAGCAACAACCATCTTTCAGGTGCCATTCCCTCAGACATCAAGATGCTTTTTTCCCTCAAAATCCTTGATTTAGCATCTAATAATCTAAGTGGATCGATTCCAAAACAACTTGGGGAGTGCTCAAATTTATTGTTGCTGAACCTCAGTAATAATAAATTTACAAATAGCATTCCACAGGAGATAGGCTTTCTGCCTTCTCTTCAAGATCTTGATCTTAGTTGCAATTTCTTAGCTCAAGAGATACCGGGGCAACTTGGGCAACTGCAAATGTTGGAAACTCTGAATGTCTCTCACAACATGCTTTCTGGATTGATTCCGCTCACTTTCAAAGATCTATTAAGCTTGACAGTTGTGGATATATCATCCAATAAGCTACAAGGCCCCATTCCCGATATCAAAGCCTTCCACAACGCTTCATTTGAGGCATTAAGGGATAATATGGGTATATGTGGCAACGCCAGTGGTCTAAAGCCATGCAATCTTCCAAAAAGCAGCAGAACTGTTAAGAGAAAGAGCAACAAACTTGTTATTTTGATTGTACTCCCTCTTTTAGGAAGCTTACTCTTAGTGCTTGTTGTGATTGGAACTTTATTCATTCTCCGCCAAAGAGCTAGGAAGAGAAAAGCTGTGCCAGGGAATATTGAACAAGATCGAAACTTATTCACGATATTGGGCCATGATGGGAAGTTGTTGTATGAGAATATCATTGCAGCTACCGAGGAATTCAATTCCAACTACTGCATTGGCGAAGGAGGATATGGAATTGTTTATAAAGCAGTGATGCCAGCAGAACAGGTGGTTGCTGTGAAGAAACTTCACCGGTCACAAACAGACAAGTTGTCCAATTTTAAAGCTTTTGAAACGGAAGTTTGTGTTTTGGCAAATATTCGACATCGAAATATTGTGAAGCTGCATGGATTTTGCTCACATGCAAAGCACTCTTTTTTGGTTTATGAGTTCATAGAAAGAGGAAGCTTGAGAAAGATCATAACCAGTGAGGAACAAGCAATTGAGCTGGATTGGATGAAAAGGCTAAATGTTGTGAAAGGGATGGCTGGAGCTTTATCCTATCTACACCATTCTTCCTCTCCTCCGATCATTCATCGAGACATTACCAGCAATAATGTCCTTCTGGATTTGGAATATGAGGCACATGTATCTGACTTCGGCACAGCTAGAATGTTGATGCCTGACTCATCTAATTGGACCTCATTTGCAGGTACTTTTGGATATACTGCTCCAGGTGCGTAGCTTTACTTCAACATTAAGTTCCTACAATAGTAAGAATAATAGTATGTTTTTAGCTTATACTATAAATACTTAAGTAATTTTTTTTTTCAATTTTATTTCTATCAACTATGTGATTAAAACACAGCATGACCAATTTTTTTGTGGCAGAGCTAGCTTACACGATGAAAGTGACTGAAAAATGTGATGTCTATAGCTTCGGAGTGGTAACAATGGAAGTGATGATGGGACGGCACCCAAGCGATCTCATCTCCATACTCTCATCACAAGCAACTTCCTCATCATCTTCGATGCCACCGATTACTCAACAGACATTGTTGAAGGATGTGCTTGACCAACGCATCTCGCTTCCTAAAAAAGGAGCAGCAGAGGGTGTTGTCCATATCATGAAGATAGCACTTGCATGCTTGCATCCCAATCCGCAATCCCGACCTACAATGGGAAGAATTTCTTCGGAGCTTGCAACTAAGTGGCCTTCTCTGCCAAAGGAATTTGACACAATAAGTTTGGAAGATCTGTTCTCACATACAGTTAGTGTGGTCGACTGACCAGTTTTTTGAGGGGTTTAACTTCTTCTCTTCAACTATAGATTTGAGCAATAAATTTTGTAATTTGATGTAGACTATGTTCGTGGGTTGGCTTTTTTTCTTTTCTTTTTTAAAGTATGTCAAAAAATACCTGTTATGAAAGATAAGTGAAACAGCAATTAATTAAGAAATGATCATGCTATATTTTCA
>Ga0325410_1003923_pt1 | contig 16723 bp, 19 predicted proteins | sample PopdelMetagenome_16_FD_206182 | JGI IMG/M metagenome (GOLD analysis project Ga0325410, IMG submission 206182) | Populus deltoides microbial communities from Bellville, Georgia, United States - Xylem-PdIQD-R3 | ecosystem: Host-associated > Plants > Phyllosphere > Stem > Wood/Secondary xylem...
GAGGAATATTATAAAAACTTAATTTAATAATTTTTAAGTAAAATATATTTTTAAAACACATTAAACATAATCTGAAACATAAAAAAAGAAAAAAAGATTCAGTTGTATCTTACTCGGATGATTCATAATCCGACCATCCGACCAATATATCCAAGGAAAACTACACGACAACACTAAATTCAAGTCACTTAGTATATATAACACCCAACTCTCAATGTCTCAGGCAATAGGAAAAAAACACCAGTAGTCTTCCGATGTCCTGTGCCACTTAACTAAAGAATCAAAGAAACAATGTACAAGTCAAAGCTTCAAGAACTTTGCCAACAGAGAGCTTGGGAGTTGCCCACCTACGAATCATCAAGACAAGGACAAGCTCACAACCCTCGCTTCTTGGCTAGTGTCACCGTCAATAACATATCCTTTCACTCTCCATCTCCCTCTAATACCTCCAAGAAAGCTCAAAACGACGCTGCTAAGCTCGCTTACGAGCACTTCTCCATCTCTCGCCCCTCCCCGTCCCCCTCCCCTGCCGTCTCTGGTGATTACCAGTAACTCTTTTTATTTATAGTTTTGTTGAATTCGTTTTGCAACGGTTCATTTCTTCCTTTTTGGTCGTTTTATTTTCAATGTGTCAGAGAGATTAAAGACTTTTTAGGGTTATTTTTCTTAAGGCTTAGTGAGATGAAGGACCTTTGTAAATTATAGTATTTGGTTAAAAATGAATGCTTCCATGATAATGTTTCTAGTTTCTTCTGTAAATTATAGCATTCAATTATTGTTGTTCGTATATTTTTTTTAGATTAATTAATTAATTCCCATGGTAATAGGATGGATTGATTGGTTGATGCCCGTGACCTTGAATCTTACGATAAATCATTGATGTGATGTGATTATTATCATTCTAGTTCTGCTTATTTACACCGCATGAGTTCAAGAAACTACCCTTATGCTACAAGGGCTACCTTGCTTATCGAAGTTGCTGCAGGTTCTTTGAGTGAAAGGGCTGGGGCGATTACTTGTCTCTCTCCTGGAGGTACATCGCAATTCAACACACAAGATGCAAATAAAACTTCCCAGATAAATGAAGCTTTGGCAGTTGCCAAAAATGACGAGAGTTTCGGAGGTGAGAGCAAATTTATACTTGCCCTTTTTGGATTTAATATGACTTTAACACAATTATGCTCCGTTTCTGGAGTCAGTTGGATGTGCTTGATAATTACAGGTGCATTTATTATTGCACTCTAAATTGAAAGATGGAGGCATTGAAGTAAAAACAAATATATATATATATATATATATCAAATGTATTGGCATGTCAAATTCTCCACACTTTAGAACCAAATCGCATTCCAAGTTTTGCAAGCAATGTAATGTTCTAACACACATGAGATTTCTTAGTTTACCAAATTCAAAAATGATTGACCACTTACTCTGCTCTCTCTCTCTCTCTCTCTTTTCATTCAAGAAACTACTGTTGTGCTACAAGGGCTACCTTGATTACTGAAGTTGCTGCAGGTTCTTTGAGTGTAAGCACTAGGGCGAATAGTCATCTCTCTCTCAGAGGGTCTTTGCAACTAAACACACAAAATGCAAATCAAACTCCTCAGGTGAATGAAGCCACAACGGTTGCTAGAAATGACGAGAGTTCCGGAGGTGAGAGAATTTATTCTTGCCCTTTTTAATCCTGGAGTTGAGTCAGTTGGATGTGCTTTATAGTCATGGTTGCATTCTAAATAGGCAACCAATCATTATGGAAATGATAGCCTTTTCTCTCTAAATTGTGTAGGTGTGAAAACAGTTTATGTATGATATCTGCAATAAAGCAATTAGTTTTGTCTGGTTTGATGTTTCCTCTTGGCATTGAAAGATAACTTAAATAATAAACCTCCTTTAAAGTAAAAATAAATAAATATTGTTCACATTGCAGCTTAATTTTCATGAGCACTCCCCTCTTATGGTTTTCCCTGTGTTGCTGCCATGCAATTTTTCTGGTGGAATCGTTTTAAAGTAAATTCTATGAACATGTGTGAGTGTTTGACACCTTCGAGCTGATTTGCAGATAGACTGGTCGGCTCCATGGGGCTTGCAATCCACACATAGCCCAACTCAATGGTGTCAGATACTCGCAAGTGTCTGTGATGCCTGTCTCTTTTTAAACAAAACTTAATGGAAATCTATTTATTATTATAACCATATATGGAGGGTGCATAATAAATTGTAATCTGTAATACGGTCCAATATTAGGGTTTGATAGCCTGTTTGGAATGGAGCATAGTGTTTCACAGCTTTTGTGGCCATAATGATTGTAATGCCGCCGCCATTGGAAACAAGTTAATTGAGCAGCGATAACACTTTTTGAACACATTTCCTCTTCACTGACAATAACCATCTCTAAAGCCACTTTACTCCATTCACTAAATATAAATCAAAATCAGTTGCTTCATACCATTCACTAAATATAAATCAAAATCAATTGCTTCATACCTCAACAATAAGGTTCTAAATCCTGATTTGGAAATTTGAGGTAAAATTCTCAACAATGTTATTTTTACACAATTTCTACAAAAATATCGATCAAATCCCTTCGTTTACGTTGTATTCATTTTTGCTTTACTGCTTTAAAGTTTTTCATTTGCTTGATCTATGTATATCTTCAGTTATTTGTGTGTGTTGTTTTGTATGTTAAGTTTTGGAATCAATGTTCTTGATTATCTTTTAGATTTGATGGGTCTGTGTATATCTTCAATTGCTTGTGTGTGGGCATATATACATGTTTTAATTTTTGGAATCAATTTTCTTGGTTATCTTTTAGGTTCGATAGATCTGCATATATCTTCAATTGCTTGTGTGTGGGGGTTAATTTTTTGAATCAATTTTCTTGGTTAACTTTTAGATTTTTGATATTTTTGAGGCAAGCATACATTTATTAGGAAAACGTATAGCTGTCAAAGTATCGTTTTTGTCCATTTTTAGTGAGATTTTTGAAAACCTAGTTTTGACTCGCAAAATTTTAAACATTACACCTGCATTGTTTATGACCGCTATGCGTTGCTTGGGATGGGACATTGCAACTGTGATTGCAATGTGAAATTGCTGAATTAATGGATAACACTTGACAATCATGAAGAAAGGGTCAAGAAAACAGTCAAGGGAAATTGGACAATTTTTTTTTTTTTGTTTTTTGTAAACTTGCAACAGTTTGTATCTTTTGTATATGTGGAGCCTCATGAGATTCAAAAGTATTAAGTGGACCCACAAGGATTATAAAATATCAAAGCTGTTGCAGTGTTTTTCCTAAAGGAAAAAGGTTAGTTATTTTGTTTTTTCCTTGGATTGGAAAACTTTCAACAGTTATTCCTCATCAAATAGCCATGGATCTAGTTGTCTTCTTCTGATGGATGTACTTAGGCAGCATTTTTTTGTTTGATGTCTAGCTTCATGGGCTTTCTATGTTATACTACTCCACAGCTGGTCTGCTCTATTTCTGACTGAGCTTTTACTTGTACTTTGGATTTGTATTTTAGGTTTGAGTATTTATGATTTCAAAAACTGTTCCTTTACTTCTCTTGACAATCGAGTCTTAGAATGGTTGAACTTTTTCTATAGCTCTAACTTAACTCTCTCTCTCTACCTTTTTTTTATAAAAAAAAAATCCACAAAAAAATTAAAAAAAAATTCCTAGAAATGATGTGAGCTGAAATGAGAAAAATGAAAGAAACTATACACAAACCATGCCCGCATGGCTTAGCTGCCATGTATCACAGAGTTTACAAAATTGTTGATTGATGAAGATACTTTAGATCACAACTCTTGCTTTCGAACTCTTGCTTTCGAGCAACACTTGTGGTGAATGGACTCTCCCTCTTGCTCCAAATCTCAAAAGGATTAAAATGGAGGAAAACATAAAAAAATTCTGGTTTAATTGTTTTATCAGTCTTTTCTTTTTTCTTTTTATTATTGTTATTGAATACTCTGCTCCCAATAGTGCCTCACTTGGCCATTGAAGATTTGCTGCATGTAATTAAATTGTTGTTTGGCCGGGCATGGGATAATGTAATTCGTACAGTAGCTTATGGCTTTTATGGTGTAGTAAAAAGGGAAAGGAGGGGATTTTGTATTTGATGCCCTGTTGGTTGCCAAGTTATTACAGGAAAAGAGTAGCTGAATTCTGATTGAAGAAGGCAGTAGCATCACCTGACCATGGAAACTCAGTGTTGAATCACCTTATTTTGTGTCTTAAATAATGCACCTGTTTATCTTGGGTTTTCATGACAAGTCATTATGGGACATATTAATCTGAATTTTCTCCTGGCTTATAGATATGCAGCGTTTGTTTAAGAGCCAGCTGCAAACCTATGCACAAAAGAGAAATTTTGCTCTACCTGTGTATTCTTGTGAGCGGGTGGGTCCTCCTCATTCTAGTCGCTTTAAGTGCATGGTCACAGTAAATGGACAAACCTTTGAGAGTACAGAATATTTTCCCACATTGAGCAAAGCTGAACATGCAGCTGCAAAAGCTGCATTGATGTCATTGTTGCCAAATGGAGTTGAAGAGGTTAGTTTCCTACTTATGGTCATTTTTATCAATTCATTGTGAGATGCAGAAATTTGCTGGTTGAGCATGCAGTTTTTGTGTTTGTATCTTTGAGAGATGTGATTACACTTCTCTATGTAATTTATTATTTTCTTTTTAGGATGAGTCTGGTTATAAAAATCTTTTACAAGAACTGGCTCAGAGAGAAGGTTGTGGTTTGCCAACTTATAGTACAAACAAATCTGGTGAAGCTCATGTACCCACTTTCATTTCAACAGTGGAGATCGAAGGAGAGATTTTTACAGGACAAGGAGCAAAAACTAAGAAGCAAGCAGAGATGAGTGCAGCAAAGACTGCTTACACAGCTCTAAAACAGCGTATGTACATGCATACTTGTTTGTTATATGTTTTAATTTATGTATTATTTAGTCTTGCATGCTTTAGGCATCCAATTAATTAGTACAGGAATCCACTCTCTCTAACCTGGATTTTTTTTGTTAACAATTATTTCAATGCTATGAGGTTTATAACTTTATGGAAACAATCATTTGATTTTGATGATAAATTAAGTGGCAAGATTCATGTATTGTACTCAATTATTTCAATGCTATGAGGTTTATAACTTTATGGAAACAATCATTTGATTTTGATGATAAATTAAGTGGCAAGATTCATGTATTGTACTCAAATTCTCAGCCTAGTACTTGAGTAGAGGATTACTTCTCTGTGAAACCTTTTGTGATTCCTCTCTTAGGACTTAGAATTGAGATTGCAAACCAGTCCTTGATGAGAGAATTCCACTTTGATATCATAATAACAATATGGTTGGGGGAGTAGAAGAAAGGAAAACAAAAGTTATGGTTGGGGAGTAGAAGAAAGGAAAACAAAAGCCCCACTCTCCCATTTGGTTGGATCTTGGAAGGAAAGTATGGCAGGAGATAAAAGAGGCTTCTATTGGACCCAACAATTTCAATCCCTCAAAATGGATTTCGAGGGCCCAAGAAGAAGGAAGAGGAAATTGTTTATTATCCAGCTTTGACCAGAACACGAATTCATATAACAGGTGGTTATTTTGTCCATAACATTTAGTTTAATACCTCCTACATCTTCTCTTGCTCTTTTCATCATCCAAAGAACTTAGAGGGTAGGAACGTTCTATCCAGCCTCTCCTTCCTCTTAATTTTGTTAACCTCAACCAACCATGACAAATGGCATGCTTTCCTACACGAAACCATAAATGGTGCAATTTATGCTTCAATATGACATTTTCTTTTGTGATGGACTTTCTCGTAAAACTACAGTAAGGTTTGGGCCAGGGACATGAATATTTATTAACCACAGGGACATAAGAAAAGTTGAAGTCAAAGATTCAGTGAGAGACAGTCTAACGAGCTTTTGGTCTTCACGGCAAACATCCTTGAGTAACTTAGCTGCATGAAGACATTCTAATGATACCTTCTAAATTGATGCGCTTCATAGTTCTTATAAGCTTTTTACAAAGCAGAGAAAATAGAGATGCTGCATAAAAAATTATTAAATTTAACATCTACGAAGTAAAGAATATACTATTGTAGTGCTTGATCAGAATGCTTGGTTTTTGGTCAGGCAACTCAAGTCCGAGCCCTGCAGTTCTCTCCCCTGCTTGCCAATTTCAAGAAGCTCCTCAGAGCTCTACACTTCTCGCCCCTGCTTGCCAAGTCCAGGAAGCTGTTCAAAGCACTACGTGTCACTTTCTAGCTCACCAAGGACAAGAAGCTCTGCAGTTCTCAACTCCTAGCCTTCTTGCAGATCTCACTGCATATCTTCAACAAAACATCCAACCTAAATTGCCTGTGCCCAGTGAACAAGATGAGGAGGATAGAGGTGAATTTTTCTAAAATTCCAAGCATTTTGCTCTTCTATTAGTAGTTATTAGAAGATGGTTTCATATTATACTAAATAATACCTCTCTGCATGTTCATTATTGTCTCCAAAACCATGAACTAATGCTTTCTGCCGACATATTGTGGAAAACTAAATCTGAAAGCATCTAGATTTGAAACTAGATTTTTCAGATATTTGATATGGAGGGACACCATTGAAAGATGTGTTTGTAAAAGTTGAGCATTTTTCATTTGCACCATCCACACTGATGCTAATCAGAGAACTTTTTCAATATAAGAACTTGCTTTAACTATGACCTTTAGATTTCTAAAGATTGAATGGTGCTTAAAGGAGGTTATGGGGTATGTATGAGTTGCGGGTGGTGTGTGTTATATGTTTATATATATTTGTTGTAGATGTGTGCATGCATATAATGATATATGATACAGTGCACAGCTATTCAAGTGTTTTCACTATTTTGGAGTACAAGTCACTAATTCGGGATAGAGAATAACTCAAGCTTCCCTCTTCATGCTACCTCTTCATGGTACTTCAGATTATTTGACATGAATAAAATATACCTCCAAATAGAGCATTAAATGTGAAACTAGATTAACAAACAAAAAGTTATAAACTAATAGTGTTTTATAACTAATATCCCATGGGTGGCCATGAGACCGTCTCCACTGAAGAAGGGGGTGGTCACTTGGATAACTCGATGGACAACTTTTTAAAAATAGAAAACTACTTTTAGTTCCAGAACTTTCTAACATTTTTATGCAGGGTTTTCATTTTCGCACTGGTTCCTATGTTCTAGTGGTTTAATATTTTCATGCTTTTTGTCTGATTTTTGGTTCCAGAGAAATCGTTTGGTGGTTTCAATAGATGAACACTATTTTTGCATTTCCTTTCAATTCAAGGTGAATAAAAATATTATATGAAAAGTAAAAGGGAAAAAATATTTTAAAAATGAAAATGTAAAGAAACAGAACCCATTTCTCTACATAAAGGCACCTTTAGGCTTGTGATATTAGGATTCCCATCTATGTGTAGACACTGAACACAAATTTGCATGCGCTTGCCATTCTAGTTCCTTCGACATGAAGTATTTTTTGCTTCTTTCGTAGGCAAATTACACATGCTCTCATGATATCTTAATGGCATCCATGTCTCAGCATGTACCTTTTGAATTGTTGGCAGCGTGTTCTGAAGTTAGAAGTCGTCATCCCTTCATTGCATCTTCAGGGCAAGATAGTGTTTCAGCCGTGACAAGCATTACATCTTTATCTGGCATCGCCATCTCTTCTTTGCCTAAGCATGATCTGTCTTCATCTTCTTTGCCTTCTGATTCCTCCACTAGTTCAGCTGCAAACTCAAGCATCGAGCATCTTGTTGGAAGGAGTACGACATGCCAGAGTAGGATTATTGTTCATCCACATGGGGCCAAAGTGACATATCCTTCAGGCACCACTGTATTGCCCATCAGCGATGGCAATTGGGTTGCGGTGAAGATACCACCTCAACCGAGTCAGTAAATGTTTGACTATTCAAGGAGTGGTGCCTATGGTTTATTTGCATAGATTCTGTAGCTCTCTAAATGTGAATGGTGGATACCTTTTATTTTGAATCGTGGCATAACACCCCCAGTAATCAGGATAATGGCAGACAGACTTAACTCTTAGCAACTTAATACTAAATGACTTCCCAGCTTATGATTGGTGTTTTATTTGTCATTCCATACATCATTATAATCCTAAAACATTAAATGTGATGGTAAGATTTACATTGCTTGTTTTGAAAATCTTCACCACATGTCAGATGTTGAATCATTATGAGTTTACAAGTACTAAAAAATAAGGCAATTAGGATTTACAAGGTGCATTGTTGCCGTTTGTGGGATATGTTCTATTTGGAGTAAAATGGAGGCATTTTGTGGGATTTTTTTAACTATGCGGCGGCCATTTTATATGTTCATAGATGTCTTGCCTGATTTATTTCATAAAATGAAGATTATTTAAATGCTTGAAGCTAGCGAAGCCCTAATTGAGCATTTGAAAAGGTTCAAATTAGGATCAAGTTAACAAGTCAAGGAAGTAACGAATTTCAGCTTCCTCTTTTGGTATTCAGAGCTCAAGGTTATAACTGTCGTCTTCATGGCATATTATGTACCGCACGAACCCTGTTTTCTGTGGTTGTGTTTCCCCTGCTGCATCATCCCAAAACACTGGTTTCACCAAATGCTTAGACACGCCATAGGAATTAATAGAGATATCAACAGATATGGAAATACTACTATACCAGTAACAGCTCGTTAATTGATAAGAACAGAGCAGAAGTTGTATTAGGAAATGGTCATATTGAACCCTCTTTAAAAATAATAGAGGGGAAAAGATGTCTGTCATCTTATAATAAAATTGCTAGCGTTCTACATCATTTCACCCATGGTAGTTTAGTACTTGGCAGAATAAAATCTGGCAACCAAGTCAGGCTACAGGGAAAAAAAATAAACTACAAAATTTGGCCTTTACCAAGAAGAGCAACCATTTTCTCCAACTCACATGAGGACTCCTTCAGTATTATTAAGGGCTTTCTTTGAAATCTTGAATTTGTTTGCAAAGGCCTTGTTAGTTTTGACAACGTACTCCCTGATGAAGAACTCAATGCCATGACGGAGAGTTTCTAGCTCAGGGGAGACAGCAACACGTGTTAATGAGTTCCATATAACCTCATCAGGATACTCAAACAAGGCCTCAAACAGCATACGAAAATGCATGATCCTTTTTGGGGTTAGCTGTGTGACATCACTTAATTCTACACTCTTCAAAACTGCAAGAGAGAGGGTGAAAGAGCCAACCATCTCTGCTATGAATTTTGCTAGGTGCATTGATCTTAATAGCTGCATTGACTCCAGCTCTTTGAAGTGGTCCCAAATGCAAAACTGTGAAATTATATCAGGTAAAAAGAGATTATCTTTACATAATCAAAGCTGGAAAGCTTATGCATACAAGCTATGGATCTTGCACTAAATTTACATTCCCTGTTTTTTAGCATATCCCATATCACACTCAGAGAGAGAGAGAGAGAGAGAGTAGAATAGGTTCCTTGTTACTTCATCATGAAAAGGACAAGGGTTACCTGTAAAGTAAATTTGTGGTTTTTGTCATGCTCACACAACTTGGAAGCCAGGGTAGTGTAATACTTGTTAAATATCTTTTCTTGTAAACAGCATTCAACAATAACTCGCATAATCTCTCTGTCCTGTACATGAAAACAAAATACATCATATAAATGAAACGAGGGAGGAAAGGAAATGAAGAGCATTTTGGTGGGGGAGCCAAGAGATACCAACCTGCTTTCCAACCAAGTCCAACCTCAGAAGCTTTTCAAAAGCATCGATGTAGTCCTCACCACTCATTATTATACAAAAGATTGCTTTTCTGGCATCTGTGTTCATCCTCTGTGAGGAAGCTAGCTGTAGCATCTTTTGGGCTTCCAGAACATCTTTGTCAATCGTATTGGCAACCTCTTGAACATTATCTGTTTTGGCAGCCATACCCCCTGACAGCCACCACTGGCCCTTGTTGTCAGGATCAAGCAGCTTGCTCCATTTTAGCCCTCTAATAAGAATTTCTTCAACTCTTAACTGAGACATCAAGAAAACCATTAAAAAGAGGGGAAAGAAGGAATACGCCATGTGAATATGAACAAAGAATCTCATCGTCTTAATTTACATGTGCAGTTCAATGTCACAACTAACAAGACTACTCTAAAAATTGCTGTAAGTGCAACCAAGAAAAAGGATATCTTAATGTTTAACAGAACTTTTTTTTAACGACAAGCCCGATCTTGTTTTATATGAATATTAATGCTTTTCTTTGTTTTCCTTTTGCTTCTTTCCTCTCACTGTCAATGTGAAATTATAAAATAACCTCCTGATTGACTTAACTGGTTGTCTTGTTAAGAAATATAGATTTGAAATCAGAGACATGAATGAAGAACTTGAAATGAGAAAAATAATGTCCAACTAGTAAGACCTTCTGTAGCCACTTTTTTATCCGCGCATGAGGTGCAGTTTCCTCCTTGGGCCTTTTCTTGTTGTTTTTGATATCAAATATGGTTTCAAGCATAAACTCCATCTGCAAAAGTTACCATGTATGATAATTCTAAACTGACCACAAAAATTGCAGAATCAAAAGAGATCTTCATGAAAAGCTTACTCTTTTTCCATTTATATTTGCCTGGCCTTCCACAGGGGAGGCCTTCAGCTCATTCACTCTGTTCTGTACACTCTGGATGAAGTTCTTCATTGCAGTGGGATCATCACTCCTTATTTTCATCCCACAGCCTACATGGCCGGTAATGGCATGTTAAACATGATTAATTGGGCAACAGATCCTACTAAATTAGTACACAGAAGTGGTGACGTCATACTATTTTTAACACCACGGAGAATCAATCAGTGCAGTGCAAAAACTGCAGCCAGATTGCATAGGGAAAATGATAGCTGATGTAAACAAGGAAAAGAATATGATACTGGAATATTAAAGTGATTGACATGCAGTTCCTTATCAAAAATTGGAAGCTTCATGGAGAGAGAACTTAAATCATAATCAAAACTGAATTATAAATAGTTGACAAATGTGAAAATCACATTGTAAACATCAAGGGTTGAAAGACTGTACAATTTAAAACTGTCAAGATAGTGGAGACATCAATCTCTCTCAAACGCTTGCTCAGCGTGATTAGGAGGTCATATATCAGATCACTGCAAAACATCAACAGAATTAATGCCATTAGCTTATATATTATTTTCATCAAATAAATTAAAAACTGACGAAACAGACAACGACATATGAGGGCAGAAGGAGTAACACAAGCATTATGCAACTATTTTGTACGCAAGGATGGTTCTAGCCATGTATTCAAATGCAGATAATGTCGCAGTTGCCAAATACACAAAGATCATTATTGGAAACAGCAACAACCAAGGCTCCTATACCATCAAGTTGATAACCTCATTATTACATTTAACATATTTTCCTACAAAGAATACTGCCATTACAGCAAAAGCGAATGAATTGCCAATTAAAATGTCTCTCTGTTGAGAGAAACTAATGTGGTTTTTTTAATTGTACACACTTGTAATTCCAATAAACATAGACCTAACTTGTTACGATAGGCACATCATGCCCTTCAAACTAATTCATATATGCTTATGTGTATATTCCAAAAAGAGGTTCTCATCAATAGATTCAGCAACTGGAGCCATGTGACATGTCTTTATAATAATGCATAGAAACTTTACCCATGTTAGATTTTACTACAATTTTTCATTTTTTAACCTTTTTATGAAAAACTCCAACAACTACAGGAGAAAAGGAGGCATTTGCTTATTATAGAGATGGTGTGATTGATTTTTTTTTATTTACTGCATTGAGTCCTAAGATGAAGTGAGTTAAAAATAGAATTTACATTTATATTTATAAGCAAATTATATGCATATAAATAAATAAAGTTAGTTAACTTGCCTTGAGCAAACTCCAAATATGCATAAATAAGAGAGTAGAAGAGTGAGATTACGCAAGGAAATATTGTCTTCTTTGAGGCACTCATCCTGCATACCAAACGGAAAGGGTCATTGCTCAAAGAAAGATTTAATTTCTGAAATAAAAGTGATGAAAAATGAAATTTACTGGGGAAAAGACAGATATGGACCTATAAATATATGTTTGCTAAACCTAAATGTTATATATATAAAACCCAGAATCAACTTTGAATGGTGGGGAGCCCATGGCACCCCCCAAACTTTGAATGATTTATTATTAATCTTCAAGCAGTTAAAAATCAATACAACAATTCAACGTTAATGATGTACTTTCAAAGGGTGTATGCACCTCAAAAGCTTTAGCTAGAGATGCCATGAACTTTGCACTGAAGTCCATCCCAACAGAGCAAGCCAAGCCAGCAACAAAAGATGCAAAAACAGCAGCATACCTTCACAAAAGCGCAGGCATCCAAATCAATCCTAACTTCAATAGTGAGAAGGATTCCAGGAAAAATAGAGAAGGAGAAATTGTCAGAGACATATATATATATATATATACAAACATGCACCATCTTGATCAAATGTACATATAAAATCTAACTACCAGAAGAAGAAAAAAGTCATCCCAGAAAGGTATAGAATTTGAGCATAGCTATCAAAACAATTTTTTCATCTGGATGTCATTCATAGATGAATCCAGGCCAAAACAAGGAAAACAAAGGAAAGAAGCTCATCACTGACAGCATACCAGTGCATAAAACTGATGCACTTGCACATATCCTATTATTTCCAAGTGCAGTTCTTGAGATACTTTAAAATAATCCACAATATAGTTGATTCGGAAAATACATTTCCTGCAGAAATTTCAATCATCTTTTGACCTAAAGAACTTGCAAGCTTTCTGCAGGTACACAAACACCGATTCCGAAGCATACGTGGATCTATATAACAAAAAGTATAGTTCCAAATTCGTTTCAAAGAAAAGAATTGTTTTCCCATAGAGCAAAACTTTCATGTATTTCTTTCTTTATCCTTTTTTTTTCCAATCAATATGGCATGTAAGAGCCAAAAATAGCTTAAGAAAACACATTTAACCCAAGCGAACACAAAAAAAAAAAGCTTATCAACATTGATACACAGATGAGCGTATGAATTATATTGCACAAGCAAGCAAAAAAAATGAAGGAAAAACAGAGCAAATAAGAAATCATTAGTCAACAATTTACTTGACCTTACTATAGTAAAGTTTTATAGCTTCTACAATCTATAGTCACAACTGCTTACAGAAAGTTCACCCAAAAAAATGAAAAAAAGAAAAAACTAGAAAGGAGGAAGTAGATCCAGGCAGCCAACTCCAACTAGTTTGGAATTTATGCTTTAGATGAAACAAGTTCTGTTAAAAAATAAGCTCAATAGAAAGAGACAAGGAGATATAAATGTGAAGAAAAATAAATTCACTCACTGTTCATTGCCACGAGGACCACCAGAACATGCTGCCAACACCTCATTAATGATAATCTGAGTACTGACACTGCGAATAGTGGACTGCACACAAATTAAATAAAAGTGTTCAAGTTGTTATTCATAAGCCATGCTCACTAATATCTTACACACAAAACTGGTGTTGAAACATTCCGGATTTGATAAATAATTTCCAAATGGCCAAACTAATAAAAAAAATTAGGAAAATGCTTCAGATTAACCAGCAAGCAATGTTTTGTCTGCACAGGTTTCCTGGCCCATATATTGTTAGGTCAATATGCAGCAATTATTGTTTCATAGGCTTTCAAACATATCATGTACAAGGTCTTTTCTTTTCGTTTTTGATCAGCATTACCATGAAAAAATTGCCTATAAAAGTAATAAATCATAAGGAAAATTATAACATACACGGAAGATGGTAGCCATTTCGCCTGTAATTGATTCCACATTGGATTCAGATAGCCTATTCAGTAGACCTGGAACAGGTTTAAAATTAGAAAGTGTTGCATTCATAGGTTTAACCAAAACTTTACATGAAAGCTTGATTTTGTACCTCGGACCCGTCTCCGGATTTGAATATATTCTTCTGACTCATTCCCTGCAAGAGATCTCAAGTGTGGAGCAACATATTTTATACTACTGGCCACTGCAGGCACCTTCTTAGAAGTTTCCTGCAGCACGGCCTCCGCATCATGGGTCTCTGCTGGGTCAGATACACCAATTGTCATGTCTCCTGCCATGTCTTGCTTTCGCTTTGACTTCTTTTTGTTTCTATTATGTGAAGGTGTCTCACTGGCACCTTCTTCAAGCCCCACTTCTGCACCTAAGCTTTCATGCAGCTCAGAAATTGCTCCAATCACATCCTCACTCCCATCTTCTGAAGATTCCTTCAAAGACTTTTTCTTCTTATGTTTCTTCTCAGAAGTTGTATCCTCAACTCCCTCAATGGGAAACTGGTTAGCATCTGGGACTTCCCCTTTATCAAAAGAATCAAGCACGGATGGTATTCCCTCAAGTAACATGTCCATTTCATCATCCATCCTCTTCAATTTTCCATCCTTTAATTTGAGTTTCTTAGCAAGTCTCCTTTCCATTTCCAAATCTTCTTCAGCACAAGCATCTTTCGTATCCATTTCAAGATACTCTTCAAACTTCGTTTTCAAATTCCTCTTCATGCCCTTTTTTTCTTTCACTGTCTTTGGAGCATTAGAACCACTATGTCCCAACAAGCCCAATTTCCTTTCCATTTTTGTTGGCACATTCTTTTCCTCTGGACTCTGATTTCTCCTCGAGTTAGTAGCATCTTCTTGCATATCTTCTTTCTCTTTCAAGTTCTTTGATTTGTTCACATATTTTGCCTTTGAATTTCCAAATTTTCTCTTATTTTCTTCAGCTCTCCTCTGTTTTTTAAATTGCTGTAAACATCATATAAGAATCACAGTTGCTACAAATTTATAAAGCCATAAATTACAAAAAACTGTAACCAGAAAAAAATTACAGAGGCAACTGCTTAAACTATAATACCTGATGTTGAACCCAAGATTCATGTTTTTTCTGCGTTGTCATTTTTCTATCTTCTTTTCGCCTTTCTCGGCGTGTCTTCTCATCAGGCCCTGCCCCTGCAACAAAATGAAACCCAAATTATCCATTTTGTAAATCATAAATCATACAAAAAAAAGAAGAAGAAAAATCAACGGATACAACAAAACAAGTTTAATCAGGACTTACTCATGGTTCCAAATTAAATGTCCACCAAATAATCTGCAAAAAGAAAGAAAAAAAATTAATTAAAAAAAAAAACCTCTCTATAATTATTATTACTAAAGGTCATCGCCTGCCTTTATGTACTTGAGCCTTGATCTCGTAATTTAGTAGTATAGAAAGAGATTCAATGTCCTTATTTGTTTGATCATTGAATTTCCTTTTCCCCAGATCAATGACGAAGGGAGAAGTCAGTTGATTCTTTTGAAGAACCGGAAGCGAAGCACTATGCCGAGGGGAGGGAAAAGAAATGGCTCCGAAGAAAGAAATTGGTTCCCAATGCTTCTCCACACCCAACGAGAAGAAACAGAGTTAAAATTACTAGTACAAAACTCAATCACTCAGGACATTCCATCACTAACTAAACTATAACAGACCTCAAAAACAAGAAGATTATTTTCGCAATCTATGCTTGGTTGCAAAATAATAATAATAATAATAATAATAATAAATCATTCTGAAAAAATAACCGGACGAACACTTCAACTCAGCTGTATTGAGTAGTAATTACTTCTAATTTTGAAGAAATTTAAGTAGCACACAACTCAGCTGTATTGAGTAGTAAGTACTTCTAATTTTGCAGAAATTTAAGTAGCACAAGAACAGCAAAAGACTAGGCCTTTGCTTTCTCTTGTTTTTTTTCTCAGTATCCAAACATAACAATAACAGCCTCTTTTACACCAAAAAAAAACCTAAAAACAATTTAGCATCAAAACCCACTTCAAAAAAATGTTGACAAAACTAACCCACAAATCATAATCACATATCAAGCATACTCTAAGACCACTGTTAGAAAATATAATAACACATACTGTAAAACATAAGAAGTTTAATGAAGCTTTGATGGAAAAAAGATTACCCGTAGATTTAGTGGCTACTAATGAAAAGATTAAGGTAATAACTAATACTGGGATTTAACAAAAATTGTGCGACTCCATTAATATTCTCTTCTCCAAGGTTTTGCCGCAACTTCTCTCCAGGTTTTAAAGACGGGTGGAGCTCGTTTGTTTTACATTTTCTCCTCTCCTCTTAAATAAGGAGCTTGGGCCATTTAAAACCTGGTCCGCATTTAACTGGGCTAAGCCCAAATCTGGATAGTCACTAATAAATTTATAATTTAAGATGTTGAAGGCTTAAGGCTTTAACCAAATCAAGACATGAATTAAGAATTTATACACCCATGAGCCCGAAATTTAGGATAGGGATACCGGCATTTTTTCAAGAAATTCTAAAGATAAATGAAATCATTTTCCCAATAATTTAGTTTTTTAATTAAAAATATTAAAAAAAATGCTAAACGCTTAAAGAAATATTAAAACATCAAAAAGAAATTACAGTCTCACTAAATTATATATATATTGTGTGACTACATGAAAAGAAAGTTATTTTGAGATTAATGAACTAAATTAAAACCCATTGCTAGAAGCAGGGAGTTGGTATTTATTATAGGGTTCCAGGGACTTGTGATGCTATTATTATAGGGAGAAGTAGAAAGAAATTGTTTATTTTAGATAGTTTTGATTTGCTAAATTAAAAAT
>Ga0325410_1003927_pt1 | contig 16717 bp, 7 predicted proteins | sample PopdelMetagenome_16_FD_206182 | JGI IMG/M metagenome (GOLD analysis project Ga0325410, IMG submission 206182) | Populus deltoides microbial communities from Bellville, Georgia, United States - Xylem-PdIQD-R3 | ecosystem: Host-associated > Plants > Phyllosphere > Stem > Wood/Secondary xylem...
TTGGGCTGATTGATGTCTGTTCTCTTATTATGCGAAAGTCCAGCTTAGATACAACCGAGGCTGAACAGCATTACCCCTTTCAAAATGGTTGATTATTAAGAATATGTTTTACATTACGGTGGCTTTTATGGTTATAGTTAAAAAAAAATATTTAATTTTTTTTAATTGTTGTTAATTGGATTAAAATATATATTTAGTTAAAATTATGGTTGAAATTACAGTTAAAAAATATATAATTATATTTTAAATATGAAACACTCTTGAAAACAAATGATTCCAAAACACATCAATTTGTTTTTTTGACAAAAGCAGTGCTACAATTTTCAAGAGTGTATTTGTTTTAATATTTAAAACAAATTGATTTTTTTTTAATTTTTTCATTGCTTCAAATTAATTTTAAAACAAATTAAAAATGAATTGTTTTGATGTGTTGATGACAAAAATAAATTTTAAAAAATAAAAAAATATTATTTTAATATATTTTAAAAATAATAACCTCAAATACTAAATTGAAGCTTTGAAGTTGAGGTATGCAATATGAATAAAATAGATTTAGAATCTCCTTCTGGTAACTTTCTTGGAAAAAAATAAAATTACGACAAGCTAAAAAATAATAAGGGGAGTCAAGGCCTTAAAGTTGGGATTCCGCAATCACGTGATTTTCAAGCTCTCACAATCCCTCGTAGAATTCAACGTGCGGCGAGACAAATTCAATCAACCATTCATCCTCTTTTTTTCGTGCCAAATCTCTTGAGAGAGAGAGAGAGAGAGAACTTTTTCCAGAATTAAATCTCTTGAAAACCCCCCAAATTAAATGTTTAAAGTAAAGTTATTAAATTCAAGTATAGTGCAATACTTAGAAAATAAATTATTCATGTCAACATAAATTGATGGAGTCAATTTTAAAAACTATTATTTAAAAAAAATTAATTAAAAAATAATAAAACATGCTCACTTAAATAAAAACAAAAAAAAACAAATTGAGTTTTAATCAGATCGCAAATTAACTCATTAAGTTAACCGGGTCATACCAATCAACTTCTACTAGTTTAATTTAAAAATCAACATGGTTTAAGGGTTAGATCGACGAGTCATCAAGTTAACGTATCAAATAAGGTTGAATTTAGTAATCATGCAATATTGATAACCATGTCGGATGTTTAAGATTATGGTAGCGGTTTTTTAATTTATTTTTTACTCAAAAATATATTAAAATAATATATTATTATTTTTTAAAATTTTATTTCTGGCATTATCGTATCAAAATGATTTATAAGTAATAAAAAATAATTTAAAATAAATAAAAATTTAAAATTTTTTAAAAATACTTTTAAATAAAAAAAGAAAAACAAAAGTGTTGTTTCACACGTGGTGTATCATTCTCTGCGTCTGTGCTGTCATTTTTTCAGTGCATGAAGAACGGATAGCCACACATTCAGGCTACCATCTTGTGGTTCTAACTGGCTTCACTTTACCTCTTTTCTAGGAAAGCCCGGGAGCCGTCCATTTCTTCTGAACCACGAACTCTAAACGCAAACCAATAACCTTGGCTTTTCGAAAAGATTGAAGAGGGAATAAACCTTGCGTTTGCTTACACTTCTTCACTCAACAAGGCTGCTAGCCACAAGACCCTTGCTTGCGTTCATTTCCTCAGCATCAATGCCTGTCATCCTTCAAAGGTTGCCAGAGAAACAAGGAATATTAATTAGAAGTGTCCTGCTTTGTTTCTTTTCCCCTCCTTGAGAGAGGGATGGTGGATTAGCAGAGCTTCTTTCTTCTTTTTTTTTTTTTCATTGATGTGTCTGTTGTGTGCATTTATCGTGGATGGACTATGATGTAAATTTCAGATTTGACGGGTTAACCTGGTTTGAAGGGTTAACACAGTTAATTCAGATTTTTTTTTTCTTCATTAATTTTTTTTTCTTGTTGGTTTTTTTTTATTTTTTTCTTTTTAATTAATCTATTTAATTATTACACTTTTATTACACGATCTCGCAGCCAGACCCACATCCAAGACTCTTGGGTCTGGTGTTGTAGCCAGACTCACTTAAACTTGAGTAATGTAAGTTTAATATTATCATTAATATTATAAATATTACTCTTGGGTCAAGCAATACAGCTAAACTTAGGGGTGATCATTTTCGGTTCGGTTTGGTTTTCACTTGAAAAAATTAACCAAACCGAAACTATTATTTTTTAAAATTTAAAACCGAAACCGGTTTAAACTGACTGGTTTCGGTTCGGTTTTTGTTGTTCAAAAACCGGTAAAACCGAGAATCAAGTCTTGTTTTTGTTCTTCAAAGAACTTGTTCTAGTTTACAATTAAAGTCGCAAATTACAACATAATGAAAAAAGCTAAAACCCACAAAATATCAAGGAAAATAGAAACTAGAGATTAATCAAGATGGCAAGGAAAACAGATCTTTCTATAGTGAGCGAGTTAGATCCAAATGAGGGCTCAAATTAGTGTTTTTAGAAAAATAGATATGTTAGGGAGAGAAGAGAATTTGATAGAGAAATAATTAAGATGCAGGGAGGCAAAAAGAAAAAATGAGGGGTGAGGGGCTACTGCATTTGTTGCTAGGGAGAAAAGAGAATGCGATGGAAAAATAATTAAGATGCAGGGAGGCAAGGAGAAGAGGGGGCGACTGAGAGTGTGGGTTGCTTTAGGGTTTAGTTAGTGACTATTTATACTATTTTTTTAGTCAATTATGTGGTTGAACTGGTTTGGTTTATTCCTGTTCAATCAGTTTTATGCATTTAAAACCGAAACCGAATTGAACCAAAAATTCTTTTGGGTTTTTTAATCTGTTAAGTTTTTTTTTTCTCGGTTCAGTTTTTTCGATTAATTTTTTTTAGTTTTCTCGGTTCAATTGGTTTTTTGGGTTTTTTGCCCACCCCTAGCTAGAGCCAAGGCTTTTAGGTATATTTTTGCAGAAAGACCTAACACTCTTAGATCTTAGTATTTTTTATATTTTTTATGCAAGAAAAAAATTTAACCCGTGGTGTATGCTTTTAGTTTTTTTTTTGCTTTTTTTTTGTTTTTTAATTAATTTTTTTAATTTACTTTCTTAATATTAAATTTTTTCTATTTAATTATCATACTTTTATGACACGGATCCCAGATTTGACGGGTTAATCCAATTGATTCATATTTTTTTTTCATTTTCTTCATTAGTTTTTTTCTTCATGTAGGTTTTTTTCTCTTTGCTTTTTTATTTTTAATTAATTTTTTTAATTTAGTTCATTAATATTAAATGTTTTTTCTTGTTAGTTATCACACTTTCATGACATGAATCCCAGGTTTGACAAGTTAACATAATTTTGCGGGTTAACCTAGTTGATTCAGATTTTTTTTTCATTAGTTTTTTCCTTCTAATTTCATATTTTTAATATTGTATGCAGTCTACAAAGAAAAGGTTGATGCCTTAGTTTTTTTTTTGCTTTTTTTTTCTTTTTATGTCTTTCATTGTGGATTGCATAATGCAGTCCATGGTGAAAAGGCTGATGTTTTTTTAATTATTTTTTTATTTAGTTTGTTAATATTATTTTTTTTATTTAGTTATCAGACTTTCATGACACGGATCTCAGGTTTGAAGGGTTAACCCAGTTAATTTAGATTTTTTTTCTTTTTCTTCACTAGTTTTTTTCTTCTTATAGGTTTTTTTTCTTTTTAATTAATATTTTTTTATTTAAATTAGTTCGTTAATATTAATTTTTTTTTCTATTTAATTATCAGCTGATGCTTTTAGTTTTTTTTTTTTGCTTTTTGCCATTTTTGTGCCTATGACCGTGAACTGCACAATGCAGTCCATAGTGAAAAAGCTGATGCTTTTTGTTTGTTTTTAATTAATTTTTTTTATTTAATTTAGTTTGTTAATGTTCAATTTTTTTCTATTTAGTTATCAAACTTTCATGACATGGATCCCGGGTTTGACGGGTTTACCTGATTTGACGAGTTAGCCTAGTTAATTCTGGGTTAACCCGCCAATTGTTTTTCTATTTAGTTATCAAACTTTCACGACACGAATTCAAGGTTTGACGGATTAACCTGATTTGAAGGATTAACCCAGTTAATTCATATTTTTTTCTTTTTCTTTATTAGTTTTTTTTCTTTTTGTTGGTTTTTTTTCTTTGTTTTTTTAATTAATCTATTTAATTATCATACTTTTATGACACGACCTTGTAGCCAAACCCACATCCAAGGTTATTAGGTCTGGTATTGCAATCAGACCGACTTAAACTTGAATCATGTAAGTTTAATGTTATTATTAATATTATAAATATTAATAATATAGGAAATGTTCCTGGCCTTTAAGATCTCGAAAAGTTCATAAAATATTCAAAGATTCCACTATTATTTAATCCGTTTGTGGATAGTTTATTTTCGTGGTTAAACCTGGTTGTTAAAGGGTTTTTTTAAATTGTTTTTTATTTTAAAAAATATCAAATTAATATATTTTTAGGTGCTTTTTATTATTTATATAGAAAATAAAAAAAATATTATTTTAATATATTTTTAATTAAAAAACATTCTATATCACATTATCAAAAACACGCGGTTAATCTTGATTCACAATTACTTATTTCGGTGGATATAATTCATTTATGTTGATTAGAGGTTCCTATATAGTTTAAATCTTAGTAATATAAAAAAATTAATCCACAACATATCACGATTAATATAACTAGTCATAGTTAAAAATCGTGACATCATAAAAATAGTTTTATCTAAACTTTTTAAATTCTATAACATATACGGACAGTGCAAGTCATGCCTTTCCAAAAGATAAATAAAGAAAGATTTTGTCGTTTAAGACGACAAATCTCTCCTCTTTTGGTCATGAAAAAAAAAATCTCTTATAATTTATTGAGTGTTATGAAAAGAAAGCCGAAGGGAAGCTGATGTCATGGCGGCAGCTTTGAGAATTGAGCACCGAAGGAGGAGGCAAACGCGTGTTCTACGGGATTGCACGTGACAAAAAGGCCCTCTTCGTGGTCACCCAAGAAGACGACAAAATGACCTTTTTTTCAGAAATGCTTTTTACAATACTTTACGCGTGTTATTGTTTAAGTGGCCTGTGATAATGTTCGCTGGACAGCGCCGCCCCCACCGACTCCTAGCCATGCTTCATTTCCTGCTATGAACAGTCGTTTAGTAGCTACTTCTACTGTTATTATAAACGATTTTCAACTTGTTTGGTAACGAGGTTCTATTTGTGTTTTGTTTAAAAAGCAGATGTAACTTGTTTGGTAAATAAAAAAACATATTTTATTATATATGAACCTTATGTTTTTTTTGCATCCAAGACGCAGGAAAAGAAAAGGCAGCATTTTGCTGCTTTGTGGATAATATTCACACTAAATTTAATTAACATGAATAGTGTAGCACATACTGTTCAGTGAACAGTGCAAGAGATTTTAACTGTTCACCTGAAAATAAGAAACAGTGCAATTCTCTTACACTGTTCAAAAGTGAATTACACTGTTCACGTGAACAGTGCAATTCACTTACACTGTTCACACACTTTTTTTTTATACATTTTAAAAAAATTAGTTTTAAAGTAAATTAAATTCATTCGCCCTATGATGTGAACAATATTTGTTTTCCTGAAAAACTAGTATATAGTGAATTAAATTCACTCGCACTATAATATCAATTTTATACCTTGTAATATTTTATCTAATTTTATTACGCGCTCAAAATATTATAAAAACTGTAGTTCTTATCGGATAAATTTTGTACATAATGGAATTATAAATAGTTTAATGAAATAATGAAAAATATTTTATATAAAGTATTATTTATTTCATGATGTAATATGAGTAATTAATTTTATAATATTTAAATTTAAAACCATCAATATTAATATATATTTTTTAAAAAATTATTTTATAACCTTAATTTCAAAATCATTCTTAACCAAACACATTAAATTACTTTTTATTCAACGTCAATTTGAACCACAGTTTTAACCAAACACCTATTTTTTCAAACTAACCACAACTAAAAGTATTTTTTTTAAAACAATTTTTTTCAAATCACAACCATAATAGCTACCGCAATACCAAACACACTTAAAGGATAGGTTTGTTAGTTCTTCTTCACTCTTTAGGGCTTCAAATCTATTACAATATGACATCACGGTAGGTGCCCGTTTTGCAATACCATAAATCCTAAAAAACAAATATTAGATTTGCATTTTTTTTTTAAGTATTGAATATGTTCTGATATTAAAAATAAAAAAAATTTAAAATTATTATTTTACAATATTTTTAATTAAAAAATATTTTAAAAAATTTAATGCGAAAACTAGACATAAATAATTCACTTCTTAGAATCACGTGTTTCGATATTTTTTACTATCCGATGAGATATTAAAATTTTAATTAAAAATTAAGAGTTAAAAATAAAATATTTAATGCTTTGGATCGGTCACGAGCAAATCAAAGGTTGTATATTTAATTAAAGCTAATTTTATTCCAAACAATTGCATATTTGCGATAATATTTAGCGCTTTAAGAAATAATTAGTGTAAAATATATTTCTATGTGAATTTTAAAAGAAATTATACAGGGTAAGAGGGGCCTACCCTTGGATTTCTTGGTCCTACTGGAATTGACATCGATAATTTTTGAGGCGTCACCTCACGGGAAATAATATCTCGATCAGTCAGTCACGAGGCAATGCTTTCATGCATAGCTGTTATGTCCGGAGTGTCTTGTAAGTTTAATAATGTATTTTTTTTAAAAAAAAATATACAAAAATAATTTTTTTTATTTTAAAAAAATTATTTTTGATATTAATATATTAAAATGATATAAATATAAAAATAATAATTTGAAATACAAATTCTCTTAGAGCACTAGTGATACGAGGGCATTTTTGTTTTTATATTTTAAAAATACTTGAAAATTTTTTATTTTTTTATTTTTTTTAAATTAATATTTTTTAGTGTTTTTATATCATTTTAATATGCTAATATCAAAAATAATTTTTTAAAAATAAAATAAATATTATTTTAATGTATTTTCTAGCTAAAAATACTTTGCAAACAATTATTACTACAGTCCCAGGACACCTTTTAAAAATCGTTCAAGAAACTGAAACTGGAAAATAGAAAAATCACTTGCCATCACAGCCTGTCAATTAGAGGTTGATTTATATCGAAGGTAAGTTATTTATTTATAGTGTTATGATTTTTTAAGTTATATTTAAATTAGTTTAATTTGATTTGGTTTTTTTAGTTTCAGTTTTACAAAATAAAAATTAAACCGAATGTTTTTTGAATTTTCTAGTTGGTTTAATTAATTTTTTTCATGATTTAATTTTCTCGGTTATTTGTTTTAGTTATTTTTAATAAATTATAAATGTAAATTGTATTTTCAAGAGAATAAAAGTAAAGTGAGGAAATAATTAATGTGTAAAAGAATTAGGGTAAGTTTTTTTTATTAATAATATTAAAAAAAAACAATTTGATTAGTTAGATTATTGTTTTTTTGATGGAATTTTTCTCTCATGAAATAAGAATTCTTGTGGAGATGAAATCTACGATCCGATTGATTCAAGAGGGGTACGTATGGCATTGGAACTTGATAAGTATAAAATCTTTCGATCTTGGCAAGTGAAGTAACGGAGAGATTTCATTGTGACCTATCAATAATAACTATTCAAGACATTTTAAATGATAGCAATTAATGGATAATTATCCTTTAGTTATGAATTTTTTAAAATAAAATATAGTTAAATTAACAAATAGTATTTGTTTATTAATTATCTTTTTATTATAGATTAATTTGATAGATATTGATGACTTTGAAGATGACGCATGGTGGTATTTTGAAATGTTTTAATTCATTGTCATTTCATCCAGGATTTGTTTATTTAAATATTTAAAAATTTAATATGTTTATTCCATCAAATTCTTTTATTCTTTTAATCATAAATTATGGTTATTATCATTTACATATTTCAGAATTTAAATTTGGTTTTAAATATGAATATTTAAATTATATCTATGATTGTTGTTATTTGAGTATTTAAAATATTAAGTTTAGTTTATATTTTGTTGATATTTTTGGTTTCAATATTGTTGAAACCCCTATGGCTAGCAAATTGATTTAATGTTTGTTTGTTTGAGAGTGTGGTTGCAGTTGTTTTTTAGAGTGCTTTTCATTCCAAAATACATCAAAGTGATGTTTTTTTATTTTTTTAAAAAATATTTTTTAGATCAGCGCATCAAAACGATCCAAAACATAAAAAAATAATTTTTAGTATAATAATTTTTTTTGAATTTTTTGGAAAACCCACGTTTCCAAACATTTTTTTAGAGATGGTTTGATATTGTAATAATGTTTTATTTTCAAAGTATTTTTTTTATTAGAAATGAATTAAAATAATATATTTTTTATTTTTTAAAATTTATTTTATGCACATGATATGAAAAATATTTAAAAAATATTAATTTGAAATAAAAATATTTTAAAATAAAAAACAAAAAATATGGTTGGAAAGATGGTATAACTCTGTTCCCAAACGGTCCTTAACCTCCTGACCTCCAAACTTTTCTAGATACGTCCTCAAGGGGGGAAGAAAGAAGGGATTTTGAGAGACATTAGAGAATCCAACTAACATTGAAAAAGTCTATATTTCTCTACAGCCACACAGTAGTTTACCGTGTTCTTTTTTATTGCTAAAGTCCAACTAAGCCCATGTGGTCTCCCCATCGGCTTGCATTGAATGGCTGCCGATACCTTTCTTGGTGGATGGTGTGACCGCCGTACCCCTCTCCCTCCCTCCCTCCCTCCCGCGCTTGCATGCCAGCCCAGTTACTACATTTTCAATTCCTCCCTGCATTTGCGTTTTATTTTAAGCAGCTCTGACGAGCTTTTGGGCTTCATCTCCATCGACACACTTTTAAATCCACAATGATAACTCATTATCTTTTCTTCAAAGGAAAATAAAGCCGAAAAAACAAAATTTCAAAAAAAAAAAAACCCTAAAATCTAAAAAGCGGCCCGATATAAAGCTCTTCCTAAAGCACAATTCTTTCCCTTCCATTCCAATCCATGACCAATTCCATCCAAACTTCCACCACCGGCACCGGCACCGGCACGGGCACCGGCACCGCCACCAAACACCCCTCCAAACGTAGAAAGCTAACCACAGATCACCACCAGAACCACCAAGAACAGCTTCTCATACCAGGTCTTCCTGACCACGTAGCCCAACTTTGCCTCTCCCTTGTCCACCCTTCTACACTTTACCCTGTTTGCCACTCATGGCGTCGCCTAATCTGCTCCCTTTCTTTCCCTCCTTTTCTATCTCTCTACGCGGTTTTATCATCAACAAATATAAATCACCGCCTTTCCAATAACAATCCAATCCAATCCTTCAACTTTGACCCCATTTCTTCTAAATGGGATTCTCTCCCTCCTCCACCACAAGACCCACCACTCCATCTCCTTCTCCGCCACCCTTGCTTCATCTCCCGTGACCTTCCTATCCAGTCCATCTCTGCTTGTGGTCGCTTGATACTTATTGCTGCTACTTCTCACAATTTTTCCCCAGCTCTCTCTCACCCTCTTGTTTTTAATCCACTCTCAGGCGAATGGGGCTTTGGCCCCCCACTCACCACACCTCGCCGCTGGTGTGCTGCAGGCTCAGCAAAGGACACGGTCTATGTGGCGAGTGGGATCGGATCCCAGTTCAACACGTACGTGTCCAAGTCAGTAGAGAAGTGGGATTTGCGAAGCAAGAACGTCGGGATCTCCACCATCGCCAATAAAACAATTACATGGAAATGGGAAAAGGTTAAAGAACTAAAAGATGGGAGATTTTGTAGGGATGCTATCGATGCAGTGGGGTGGAGAGGGAAACTTTGTATGGTGAACATGAAAGGAGATGCACCTAAAGAAGGGCTTGTTTATGACACTGAGAAAGACGCATGGGAGAACATGCCAGAGGGTATGCTTGCAGGGTGGAGAGGACCCGTGGCATCCATGGATGAAGAGACTATGTTTGTGGTGGATGAAGCCAGGGGTGTGCTTAGAAAGTATGATCCAGAAAGGGATTATTGGGAGCATATGATGGAGTCAGAATGGCTTGTTGGAGCACAGAAGATTGCTGCTGGTGGCGGTAGAGTTTGTGTTATTCGTGGCTGTAGTACTGAGATCGTGGTGCTAGATGTGGCGGCGCTTCCGGTGAAACTATGGGTGGTGAAAACGCCACCGGGTTTTGAAGCCTTGGCAATTCATATTTTGCCAAGGATGAGCCGGCCAGATTTTTGATTTCCTGATATTGCCATGATTTTTATTTTTATTTTTTAAAAATCTTACATGATCTGTGATCTTATGTTGCGTCTTGGCCTCATTTTCTGCTCGTTGTTGTACTGCAATTTTTTTTTGTTATCATTCTTTTAATCTCAGTTTATTCTGATTGAAAGTGCAAATTTGTCGTTTCTAGGATCAATACAGTACTGATGCTGATCCCAGCAAGATTTCGTTTGCCCAGAGTATAGTTTGCTTGCCCACTTCAACCACCGCTGTTAAAAATATATTTAGAAATACATTTTTTTTTAATTTTTTATTGCAAAAAAATGCTAAAAACTAAGTTAACAAAAAAATGTTTTCGTACCCTCTAACTTCACGAGGAGAAAAATATTTTCCATATACTATTGATTTACAATATATTATTATGTCATTACTTCAATTCATTATAATCATATCATCTTAATCACTATTAACCAATTTTATTATTATTTTACTATAGTTCTCCAACGGCCTTTAAGTTTTAAAATTGTTTTATAAAAAAATATTATTTTATAAAAAATATTATTTTATAAAAAAACATTTTTATTGATATATTAATCAAACAACGGATATAACTTTTTTTTTTTATATATAAAGTTTTGCAAAACAAATGTATCCTTAAAGGATAAACATAGCAAGAATATGCTTAGCAAAGATATTAACGATCGATGGCCTAGCTCATAATAAAAACAACGTCAAATAATAATTGTTTGTAAATATATTCGAAGCCTGTAATCTCATGAATAGTGTTAAAAGTTGTTTCAATAATATATAGTTCTGTAGGTTAAAGTTTTGGTGCGTTTATAAACTTGTTTTCTTGATCAGGGTTTTCTAATTAATTTCAATTCATTTATACTGCTGGATCGCATACGTACATACAAGTGATTTCAAACCATGCATGCTCGTCAGAGATCGACCTGTTCATATATAAATGTTAACGGAGACATTTTCCCCATAGATAATTAATGCATGTGAAGTGGGAAAATGGAGATCAATGAAAACGTTGTGACATGCACCGTGTTAAGGCTGAACTAGCTAGCAGCCTTAATATAGCAAGTTCTAGGCTAATGAAAGAGTCTTTAATCAAACGGTACTCTTGTTGTTTTTGCAGTAAATAGATGTATGCATGTACAGCGATCATGCTCCCTTAAGATTTGATAATAATATTAGTCAAATTACGAACGAAAGCGAAGAATCTTCGATGCATCTGAGTTTTAGAATAAGAACAGAGCATTAGAACAAGAAAATCATAACAGGTAATGTACTTTTAAAGCTGTTGGGATGGGACAGAGGGACCGGCGGTAGCAGCCGGCGGTGGGAGAATGCAACAGTACTAGAATATTGCATGCTTAAGAAGGAGAAAAGGCTATTTTTCATAACCACTCACCCAACAGCATTTCTTTCCACCGCCCCCACACCAGCAACTAAAACTTTTCGTATTCATTTCTACTTTGTAATTTCTCTTGTTTTGATTGCTAAAGTCAAGCCATGCCTTTATGCCGGGTCCCCAGTTGGCTTTGAATATTAATCGCTGCAGGCCCGGTTGTCTAGGTCATCCTCATGAATGTCAGCTGCACCTTTCCACGAAAACAAGACACGTACTACTTCAGCTTTACAGATTCTGGATAGCATGTGGCGTCAGTCCATGTCTTCCAGGGTTTTATGCAGCCAACTGAACAGCTCTATCCATATAAATAGTGTTTTTTATTTTCTTCTCATTTTTTATTTTTGTTTCTCACTCGCATAGTTGCCTCTCATCCTCTTTCTCTTGGTCTCTTTCTTTTCAATTCTCTCATATTTTTATTTTCTTAAGCTTCTTGATTTTTTATAAAAATCAACCAGTTCTATTCCAACTAGTTTTTTATTTTGTTTGTGTGGTTTCATCAAATAATAATAACTTCTAATTTGGTTATATTTTTTTAGCTCAAATCAAACTGAACCAGATCATAAACACGTCTAATATTTACCACTTTATGCTCTCTCTATGTAAAACAAGATTATCTTAGTTACCCTCCACCCCTGGTTTTGGCGCGTGGTCAATGGACTTTTAATTTGACATTATCAGTTTTTTGTTTTTTTTTCCTTCTTGATTTTTGTGCATGACACTTTAAATTTTTAAAATAATTTTTTAATTTGTTTTTCCTTTAGATTTTGTCTTTGTTTTTTTATCATTTGTTTTATTTAAAATAATTTTACAAATTAGATGTGTTTTTTAATTTCATATTCCTTCAATTTTCTCATCTATCAAATTTGGTTTATGTTTTTTAGATTGTTATTTGTTTTATTTTAGATAATTTTTAAAGTTAATTCTTTTATAATTTCACCCCCCTTCAGCTTTGTTACCTATTAGATTTGATTCTTATTTTTTTATTTTGCTTTGATAAATTTTTTAAATTAATATTTATTTATTTTAGTTTTTAACATTAAATTAGTTGTGAATTAAGCTTTTTGGTCGAGTACCGTTATAGGATTTCACGGGATGCGAGTTTAGAAAATCAACTCAGCTTAAGGAGGTTCGCCCGATTTTGTTTATTTTTTTTTTCCTTTATCTAAACTCATTTTTTTTTTCAATTTCATCCTTCAATATTTGTTTATTTATTAAATTTCATCTCTAATTTTTTTATAACTCTTTAATTTAGTTTCAAATTTAATCCGACCCGAGATTAATCAATACCGAATTAAGGCCCAGCCAAGAAAAGAATAAAAGAAGGAAAAAGAAAGACATAGATTGTCTATCCATATTACTTCATTATAATCATGTTCATTATCCAGGTAATTAATTTCACGAGTTAACCCGAGTACATTAAATATATTACTATCTTTTTATTTTACTCCCTATTTATTTTCAACGTTTTAATCTTCTAACAACCTATTATTTCACATTTAAATTGAGGTTAGCTAGATGTTCAAACTATGACAACGTGGAATTTGTTTTTAATTAGATTCTTACTCTTGACTCGCTAGATTGACCAAATCACAATATTTATTTTGTTTATGTTCTTGTTCCCATGGCTTTAGCAGTCAAAATCCCTTTTGCACGAAAAGTACTCCGTGGCGTGTGCATACCCAGAATTGGAAACTCCAGATAAAGACAATTAAATAAATAAATCAAGCGTCGTGCATGGGATGGCAAGTCAATTAAAACGAAACCAGATGGTTCGGCCATGTACATTTTTAGAAATTAAGGGTTATTCAATAAAAAAATAAATTGTAATAAGGATTTTAAATTTTAATTGTAATAAGTATATTAAAATAATATTAAAATAATTCTTTTAAAAATTTTCGTAAGTATTTTTAAAACACAAAATCAATAAGCGTCCAAGTATCTTCGTCAAAACCATGTGGCTGTCTGCATATAAAAACAAAATAAATAGATATTTAACTGTAACAATTATCCTACGTTGAATAATTAAAACACACACACGAACATAAATCTTTAAAGCCCTCAGTGCTGTTGAGTGACGAACTGGCTCAACTACTCAGATCAAAAGCATTCATTGAGCTTGGATCCATTGCCTTTTCTTTCTCTGGACAGGTACAAGAGTCATGGCCGTCATTTTTTACACTTGGCACACCTTCTTTTCTAACCTTTTCAAATGGCGAAAGATCACCTCTCGTAAAAGCAGTTGAAGTGTCTAGCGTGGATATAAAGCTAGGATTCTCGAACCTCTGAGTTAAAGATTTAAGCTGCAAGGGAGTTTTTTTTTTGGTGTGTTTAGCAGTTACTAAGCTATGATGAGGCGGTCTGCTTCAAAATTTATTAATTGGCTCTTGGGTTTGAAGAATTCCAGCCCCTCCATGGTATGTAGCCATTTTCTGTTATTCCTTTTCTTTTCTTTGCACTCTTAGTTTTTCATTAAGGCCATCTTTATTTTTTGAAATTTACTTTTTGAGAAATTATTTTTTAAAATTTTATATCTTTCTTTGCCATTAGAAAAGTTGGTCAACGGAAAACATTTTCCGGTCAACGAAAACACTTTCCAGTCAAATAAAAATTTGGTTTGGTTTCCAAGAAAATATTTTCTCTTTTGGGTGTGTTTGTTTTCCGGAAAGTGGTTTCCGGGAAATCACTTTCCAAACTTTCCCGTGTTTGTTTGCCATTAGAAAAGTTGGTCAACGGAAAACACTTTCCAGTCAAAGGAAAATTTGGCTTGGTTTTCAGAAAAGTGTTTTCTTGGAAAATTTAGGCGGAAAACACTTTCCGGAAGTTGTGAAAAAATTAAAAATGTCATTATTTGCTGATTATATCAAATTTGATCCTCAAACTTTTGATTGCTATATATAATTTGTTTTGAATATTTATTTTTCAATTCCATCCCTTAAAATTTAATTTTTATATTAATTTTGATCCTTATTTTTATAATTTCTATTTGCTTTTTCCTTATTATTTTTTTATTGAAATTTTTTATCTATCAAATTTGGTCCTCATTCTTTTGATTGTTACTTATTTTATTTCAAATAATTTATGAAATGTTAATTATTATTATTTTAATTTCTTCACCTTTCATTTTTTTTAATTTTTTGGATTTGATCTCTATTATTTTTATTATTATTTATTTTATTTGAGATAATTTATGAAATTATATATATATTTTTAATTTCATTCTCATTCAACTTTTTAATTTGTAAGATTTGTTTCTCATTATTTTAATAAACTTGAGAAAAATAAAACATTAACAAGTTATTTTCTAGTTCATTTTCCATGACATAACCAAACATTGGAAAGTGTTTTCCAACTTATTTTCCATTACACTACCAAATATCGGAAAATACTTTCCTGGAATTCACTTTCCTCAAAATTCACTTTTCAAAAAAAAACTACTTTCTAGCAAACAAACGGGGCCTAAGATTCTGCATAACTGGACATACTTGTAGCATCCTATTTATGTTTAATTTACATTTTTTGGGGTGTTTGCTTTTTTAGAATATCTGTGAAAGCAATGAGTGTTGTGTCCGCTAAGTAATGTCTTTTCTCATGGGGATGGGACTCATTGATGCTTTGATGCAATGTCCAAAACTAGCTCCTCGCTGCCGCTTGCATTTAGTGAACCATATCAGATGATTTGAAGTTGTTTTCATTTGATCACAAAGCTACTTTAGTGAAGCCCGTGAATTTTTTTTTTCAAATTTTTAAATCTTTCCTTTTGTTTGTTCTAGCAGAACATCTTCAATTTTTCTCTCCTCATGTTTTAGACATGCTACGCCATTAATACCAATCTCCTAATTTTTTCGATCATAATACACGAGGAAAATTCATTGCTCTGTAACTACTAAGGGGAATTATAGTAAAAAAACTGTTCTTTCTCAACAAACTTCCATCTTAGTGTCTTTTTTATGATTGTTAACCTTGGGAGATTTGGCTTTAGGATGGTCTTTCTTCACGTCAAGGTTGATGACAGTATACGACTACTGTTATCTGATCACTTTTCATAGTCATTAGGTTATTCCACAAGCCTTTTGATGTTCAATTATTTGATGCATACCCAAATACAACCCTGAAAGTGTTTTCACTAATCTCTATCATCTCAAGAAATTATGTTGATCAATTATGTGCTTGTTGCACGGCCTGCTTGTGTTTGCACCTTGAGCATGCTTGATGATTTTCAGTATTTTGATTGCTACACCAGTTAACACGCAAGTTTAAAATGGTAACGATGTTCAGAATTCACTTGTAGGTTGATTGTGAGGTTGGATCTTATTCTGCATCCAGAAAGAGCAAATGTCAAGGTTCTTTTAGCGGCCATCTTAATGGTTCCTTGACAAAGGCGTATACAACTTCATGTGCTAAGTTGTCAGAAGATCCACAGAGCACTAATCTCATTTCTGAAATGTTAATTGATTCATTTGGGAGGATGCACACTTACTTGAGGATCTCCTCGACAAATCGTCGCAATCCACATTGTCAATACTGTATGCTAACTGAGGGTGTGGAGATCACTCCTAGCCCTCAATTACTCTCGCAGAATGAGATTGTTCATCTGGCAAATCTCTTTGTAAGCTCTGGAGTAGATAAAATTCGTTTGACTGGTGGTGAGCCAACCATTAGAAAAGGTATTGAAGACATGCTTACAGCTGTCTAACTTGAAAGGACTAAAGCCGTTGGCCATGGCAGCCAATGGAATCACTCTTGCGAGAAAACTTCCAGAGCTGAAAGAATGCGGGCTTACTTCTGTAAATATCAGCTTAGACACATTGGTCCAGGCAAAATTTGAATTTTTGACCAGGCGGAAAGGGCATGAAAGAGTTGTGGATTCAATTAATACTGCTGTGGACTGTGGGTACAATCCAGCAAAAGTATATATTATCTTTGCAATTCTGTTGGTCTTTGCTTTCTCTCCTAATTATGCTCTCTTCATATTCAATATCTTAACACGTACAATTCTTTTATTGACTGCTGCAACGATAG
>Ga0325410_1003930_pt1 | contig 16708 bp, 17 predicted proteins | sample PopdelMetagenome_16_FD_206182 | JGI IMG/M metagenome (GOLD analysis project Ga0325410, IMG submission 206182) | Populus deltoides microbial communities from Bellville, Georgia, United States - Xylem-PdIQD-R3 | ecosystem: Host-associated > Plants > Phyllosphere > Stem > Wood/Secondary xylem...
TACAAAACTTGGATTAAAGGAGTTGAAACCTACAACTATCTCCTTACAGCTAGCTGACCCATCGGTGAAATATCATGTGGATATTCTTGAGAATGTGCTGATCAAAGTAAAGAAGTTTATCATTCCAATTCATTTTATTATGTTGGAGATTGGAAAGGACACCAAGATTCCTATCATTTTAGGCCGTACTTTTCTAGCCGCAGCTGGAGCTCTCATAGATGTTATGAATGGTACGCTGATCTTAAAGGTTAGTGAAAAAGAGGCTGAGTTTAATTTATTTGAAGATGTTAAACATCCTTCTTTTACTGATCATGTTTTTCAAGTTGATGTTGTAGATGGGTAAACTATTCAAGGTTTTCATGAAGAAATTTATCGTAGGCTCAAAAAGAAATGTGAAGGATATATTTGTTTTTAAATTTGAAAGCGATAACAAACATTACCCTTTATCATTTCAAGCATAATTAGTTAGAACTCATAAATTTATATCTAGTCTAGTGTAATGGTTTGAGCTTGTAAAGAAATGTATTTTGCAAGTCTATGACTACCGAATCAACTACATATCATTATTCATACATTTAAAACATGACCTAAAAGACATAGTGTGTGTGGGTGCCTGTATGTTTTTTTCCTCTAAATTTCATGTTTTTTAGTTCAGGTTCGTTGATCATCTTAGAGTGGAGGCTGTCTGATTAACTGTTTTCCATCCTATGAATAAGATGCTAAAACATTGTTTAGAGAAAACATCAAATTATTTTTGAAATCAAAAGACAAGTTTAATTTTTCAGACTTGTTTTAGTGAAAGATTTTTACAAGGCTAATTTGATCACAACATTTTGATCAGAACCATGGATTATGCGAAGTTATGAGGGTCAATTTTTCTCTTATAATGGAAATTGTTTTTATAACTTTGATAGTTACCAACATTCCATTCATGATATATTTCAAGTATTAATATAATGAGGAAGCTATCACTCCAGTTGCGTGGATCCAAGGTCTTCCTAACAATATACTATAGGAAGAATGAATGTTCATCATTTGCAGTGTCATCGAGAACACTTGCGGCTCCGCATACAACTTCATTTACATGGTCCCTATTATCTATCTTGGCGAGTCATGCTCTCACCATCATAGTACTTGGCCTTATATGTGATTCAATGACAAGCATCTCTGACAGACATCTCTCTTTACATGTGTCTTGACAACACATTCAAAGTCGAACCATTGTTGATCAACACCTTTCCCATTAAGACATCCTTGCATCATATTGTGATGTACAATGGTTTATTATGCCCAATACCATCGGGATCTAGCTCATCTTTAGTAAAATATAGATAATTTGAGGCTTGGATCCTACCTACCAGGTGCTCTATGGTTTCTTGGTTGATATCGCAAGGCATACATACCTCGTTTAGTACCTTTTACATAGCCTTTCGATATGGTTCAAAGCTTTAAAGCAAAGATAACATTGATATTCTAGTAGGAGTTTTCATGAGTTGCTCAACAACGCTATACTCACTATGTTTCATCAATTTCCTCAATGGTGAGGTTATTTACTTTCTCTAACAGGTTAACTACCTCTTTCCCTTTAGCTTTCCTTTGTTTCTCAAGTTCCTCTAGGGTAAAACACCTTCCCGCTGTGGGTTAAGCCTCTAACTTCTACTTGAAAAATGGATGTTGGTTGCATGTTTTGGAAGGAATACCCATAATTATATGAAAAGGCATTGTAGTTTTCATCACTTGCCATTATAGGTTTAGACATAATCAACTTGGGCAACCTGTCTGCAGTAAATTATACTCGGTATACTTCATTGTTCTTGCTAGGTTCATCTACCATGGAAACCTCTCTACCTAACAACATATGTATCACCTCATTATGTAAATCTTTATATCGGTTGATCATATGCCCTTCTTCTTGGTGATACTTATAGAAGTCCTTGCTTTTCAACCCTTCTTCACAACTACCCTTCTTGTATTCAGCTTCTACTAGCATTTCATAAATCCTATACAGAGACATATTTAAGCTTATCAGGCCTTCAATTTCCAATAAGTTTATAGATTTGCTACCCGTAGCATGATTAAGTAGTGGATTTATGTTCTCATTTAGAGCCTCCTCAAATATTATCCATTTGACTTTGATTAAATGTAAGAGCTTGTTTATAAATGCATTATAAGTGTTAATGTTGTGCCCTGCGATGCTAGTGTGATACTCACATGTGAGTTCTAGTTTATACCAGTTGGGATAAGGTGGTTGTAGTGGCGCAAGTGGTACTGGAGTTACATGTCTAATGCTTAGTAATTTCTAGTACATCTCACTTAAGGGTAGTGGTAACAGGGGTAATTGTTCCTAGGTTCTTTGATAATTTTTCCTTGGTCATTTTATAGCTTGGTTGTTGACTTGGTCGCTTTGGGTTTCAAGTTCTTTGATAAAAAAAGGTGAGTTGAAGTTAATGTTGGCAATTTAGGATAAAAAGGTTAGAGGACTGTAGTTTTGGAAATGTTTCTTCTTGACTCTATAACCATCATCGATATGATCAACATCTTTTTCCCTCCGAAGCCTTTTTTTTTTATCAATGGACATGAATATTCTACCACTCCTTATCCCTTGCTATATACGTTCGGCCACATCTATAACATCAGTAAATTATTACGCTGAACTACCCATCACATGCTTATAGTACGATGCCTTGAGCGTATTTGCAAATAAGGTGACAATCTCTTTATCTAAAAGTGGATGATGTACCTGTATAGCCAGATCTCTCCATCATTAGGTGTACTCTCATATGATTTTTTTGTCTCCCTTCTCTAAAATAGCCACACTCGATCTATCACGAACAATATCCATATTGTTGCTTGATGAAAACATCCACGAGGTCTTTCTATTTTTGAATCCTTTTGTTGTCTAGTCTTATATACTAACTTAGAATTGCCCCATTCAAACTGTCCTAAAAGAAGTGTATCAATAATTTTTTTGTCATGCATGACTTCAACCATCTTGTTGCAATAAGACTTGAGGTGAGTGACAGGGTATTGAGTTTCGGTGTACTTTATGAACTTAGGTACATAAAAATGTTTTAGTACAACCATGTTCAAAACTAGGCACATCTTTGTGGCTTGTACGAGATCATACAAGTCCACTCCTTTGATAACCCTTACTCTCACTTCTAATGCTACTATCTTATTATAATCAATATTCTCAAAATACTTTGTCTTATTAGATTTGTTAGTGAATGCATCCATGGCTGCTGGGGTTGGTGTATGTATTATTGACTATACTAATTTTATATTACACTAGGGTTCCTGATTCTGTCCACCCATCCTTTTTTCAGGTTGAATTATTGCCTGAGTTTTGGCAAAAGTCACAAGCCGATTGGATAAACCTTTACCAAAGATGTTTTCGAGCGTTTGCTCAAGCAAGCTAGTGATGCGGGCCATGTTAATCTTCAAGGAGTCCAACTCTTGGAAGTGAGCACCATGGTGAGCACGTTCTTCATCTATCATGTTTGTTTGTCGAAGTCGCGTGTTGTGAACTCTATAGATTTGGGCTTTTTAGGGATCTATATTTCTACCTGAATATGTATACATGACATTTAAAATCCCAAAGAATGAATACATGTATGCTTATGGATGTAAGTGTATTTACATGTACATTGAATATGGATTAACCTATTCAAAAAGCTAATCTATGACTTTCTTGTTGAATACGAGTAGAATTCATAGTTTGAAGAATTTGAGGAGATCTTTCCTAAGTCCTTATCTTAGTTGAATTTCATACACATTGGAAATGATAGCATAAAAAATAGATCGAAGCTCTTTTTATTCAACAAAAGCAAATAATTCTTACAAGGAGTTTTTTACATATGTGGGTAAGACTCCTATGTATCTCTACTTATTCTCAAAAGCAATCCTCCCATTAGCTATATTTTTTATGAAAGCTGAAACATCATTTAAGTACTCCTCGTATTTGTTAACACAGTTGTGGATTAGAGAGGCCTTCACTCGCAATTCATTTACCCTTAAAACACCTTATCGATACTTATTTGTATGCTCTATTTTGCAATGGAATAAAGTGTTGTCTTGAAGCAATGCATTGTTGCTTGTGGCTAGTGACTTGTTGTTCCTATTCATCATTTGAGTTATCCTTTCAAGCTGTTGGAACTGGTCTCTAGCCCCATAAAGTTCTTCTCGTTCAATTTCAAGCTTAGTTATCTTCGTGTTCATTTGTACATCGAGTCTATTGATGTGATTTTGCCATTCTTTAAACTTCTGTCTCAGCTCGCTTAGTTCTCTATTAACTTCTTGATACTGCTTTTTCAGTTTCTTCAATTCCTCCTTCTGGATTTCTAGGTCGGATTAAACTATGGAGACCCATTCTATCAAGGCAATTGCTTTATCCTGGTACTCCTTCATGTCTAATTTGGTTACCCTTCTAGCTTTTCTTTCATCATTAGATTGGATCTTGTACTAAGCTTTTACGCTTTTTTCTTTCTCAATGTTGAGATTGGTCAACTTGTTCTTTTGCTTCTCAGCTTTTAACCTTCTTTTTATTACTCTTTTTTTTTTTTTAAAAAGCAACTAGTTTTTTGTTAGTATTTGCTTTGCTTCTAGAGACCTTTTTTAAAGCAACTAGCTCTTTTTCCATCATCATATGCTTGTTCATCAGATCATTATACTTGGCCATTCTTTCCTTCAATTATTCTTGGATTCCCTATGTAATTCTCCTGGACTTCTTGGTCATGTCCTGTCATTCACTAATCATCTCTTAATTGTTCTTTCCCCATTTCAAGTTTTGTATTAATACATATATTTGTTCATATTTTTCTCTTAACTATTAGTCCAAAAAGACCTTCATCTTTTCTTTTTCTAATAGCTAGTTTTTAAAAACTTATGTTGACTCTTGTTATTACTTAGCTTATCCAACTCATATCACAACTTCTTTTCATTGCTAACCCTTTTTTTCTTGGGTTCCCTAGTGATAAATGATTCAACTTTGCTAACTATCATTGGGCCTTGTATTCCTAAACCTTCAAGTAACTCGAACAATCCACCATTTATCCAAACTAAGTAATTAGAGCTAACTGAGGATTCAACCTCATTTTCATCTATGTGGACTAGTACAAACTGTTTCCAATCATATCTGATAGCCTCTAATTTTGCTAGAGAGCTAGAATTCTTGAAAAACCCAGTATATTCAGCTAAACCCCAAGTCTTTGGCACATGTTAAATCACTCTAAATTTCTTGGAAACTAATAAAAGTAAATAGCTAATGTAACCAAATAACCCAATCAGTTGGACCCATGCTTTATTTTCATAACTTATGATATATGAGGAATTCTTACCCAAAGAGCTTTCCACCTAAAGTTACTATAAGGGACAACCATATATTTCTCTACCCATGGCTTTTCATCCAAGTTACTCAAGTCATCACTCAAGACTAGCTTAAATGGCCTTATATTAAACCACTAAAAATTATCAAGAAAATTCTCTTGGGGTTTCCAAATTTCTCACTATCCATATGAATAACAAGGAAATGCAACATCACATCGCTACCTTTCTATGTAGTCTATAGTGGTTCAGTGACAAGTAAGTTTCAACCAATATAGTTGTAGTAGGGTTATTCCTTATTTGTTCATATTCAACAAAGGCATTGATGGCTTCCATACTAATAATCCTAGCAGCTTTTGAAGGAAATAAAACAAACTCAAAGATGGAAAAAATGACCGCTTATTATCTCTTTCTCCTAACTTTCCCTCATCTTTATCTGCCTTTAGCTTAGTTTCAATGAGCTTCCAGTTAAACCCACCATTAGTTGTCCTATATTGGTCAACTTGGTCTAAGTGTAGTAATTTAGCAATTTTGATAGTCATATCCCCAATTCTTTGTTTAAAATACACCTTGTGAGAGTCGTTTGAAAAATTCAGGATCTGAACATATTCCTTGATAGTGGGGGTTATGTTGATATCATTGAAAGTGAAGCATTTGTAACCTAGGTCCTAGAAATATAACAGGGCTTTGACTGCAAAAATTTATACTGAAAGCTTATCGGATGAGCAATTCTCTCATAACTTCTCTTAAAAAAGGTCTCGTCCACATATCCCAAGAATGATATAAGGTTTTCCATGTTATTCACCGAGCTATGTACTTTGGTCATGCATGGTAATTCCCCAGCCTTGGTTCTTGCAAAGTTCCCCTTAACTAATTGTCTCATCTTGGACTTTTGTCTATATCGAAAAAAGGTCATAAAAGTCCTGGTCTTAACTTGGATAAATCCTACAGAGTTCAGGATTTTGATCAGGCCTGCTTTGATCCAAAATGAATTATTATGAAGTCGACATCCTAGGAGTAGTTTCTAGCCACTATATAAAGGGTAGGCGTACTACCTGGTCTCAAAAGGGTTTATAATTTGCCTAGTGACCATCTCTCGTGAAGGCAATATAGAGATTTACAAGGAATGGTTTACACACAATGTAACCACCATTACCAAGTAAACTCTCAACTCATAGTTAGGTATTTCACAAATCTAAACCTTGACTGAAAGTCATAAGGTATACCAGTACTCCCCCACCAAGCCTAGAATTAGTTTCATTCTCAAAATTAAAATGCATGAAGGCATATTCATACCCGATGTACTTGTGCATGAGCAATATGTAAAAAAAAAATGCATGCTAAAATTAAGTTATATAGAATAACAAAATAAACAAGACAACAAACATCACACATAAAAAATCAACAAAGCTTAGTCCAACCAGATAATTCCTCAGTGGATTTGCTATCCTGTTATGGTATGCATAGTGTTGAATGACGAGTTTTTCTCATGGATTGAAGGGGTTTGAGTTTAATTATAATTTTGAAGGAGAAGCCACCTAGTATTATGGTCACTAGAAAACGTAATAGTCTACGAGAGTCTAGGTAAAGAGACTAATTGTGTAAGGGAAAATCACCCCTTATGCACCCTACCTATGTTAGGTTGTATTATTGATTGGTTGTTATGCTAGGTTGTGTTTCTATTCATTGGTCATATATAATTTTTAAGACATATCTCCCTTCATGAGGAAGTCTATACCTTATTGGATTAAATCTTAATTGTTCTAAGGCTCAAATTTTAACATCGTATTTATTTTCTACTCTATATCTTTAATATTTGAGGATATACCTTACAATGTAATTTTATACCCTCAAATAATAAAGACTACAATTAATTCCTAATATTTATTGTTATTAATTCATTTGATTTAATACCGGTAGTAGGCATTATATTGTAAAGTTCATACCCCAAATATTAATTAAACAAATTAATTTTTATGATGTTTTTGAAAGTTTAACCAAATCCTAATAGATAATCATAAATTGGTTATGGTACTCATTTTTATATTTCTAAAACATAATAAAAATACAAATTTTGTTTTTTTTGTTTTTCATAAAAATATGCATGAAATTAAGGGCGAGCAAAAAAATCGATAAACCGAGAAAACTAGAAAAAAATATCTGAAAAAACCGAACTGGAAAAAAAACTGAATTAACCGATTAAAAAATCACAAAAAAACTCCGGTTCGGTTCGGTTTCAGTTTCCAAAGTCTGAAACCGATTGAACTGAACCGAACCGGTTCAACCAGACTAGCACTTAAAAAAAAACTATAAATAGGATGCCTTTTCTAACCCTAAATCTAAAGCTTAAACTTTGCTCTCTGCATTCCCTAAACACAAAAGTAGCCGCCCCTCCCCCCTTTTCTCTGCATCTCTCCCCTCCCTTTCTCTTTGTATCTCTCCTCTTTGATTGGAGAAGGAGACTGAGTTGATGCAATAGAGTTGGATCGGTCGCCATTAGAGCGAGTTTAGGGTTTTTTCTTTGCAGGTGTGTGGTGGCGGCTCCAAAACGAAGTGGAGGGAAGATTAGAGAGGAAAAAAAGATGATTTTTTTAACTAGCGTGTAAGGGTTTGGCCCTTCCTCTTTGATTTTTTTTCTCTTGTTCAAATAATAATGTTTTGATGGTTTTACATTTTAATAACAGATATCTTTTGATCTTTTCTTTGTTTTTTTTTCCTCCAGTCAAATGACTTTTGTTCTTTCCTTTTGTTTTGTGTATCTTTTTACAAAGTTTAATTCTTGGGCAAAGATCTAACAAAAAAAAAATCGGGATTGAATTTCTGGATATCATGCATGCCCAACCAGTTAAAAAAAAAGTCATACTTGTTGAGAAAGCCAAGATTTCTCAGAAAATAAGCACAGAAAGCACAAATCTGTGAAATTAGAAATAAAACAAAAATAAAATCCCTGAAAAAATATGATCAGTGAAAAAATCCAGAAATAATTTTTGGTTTAAATTGGTCTGGAAGGGAAAAAAACCGAACCGAATCGAACATGGTTGGTTCGAACCGGTTTTCGGTTCGGTTCGGTTCAAAAACTTGAAAAAAATAATTTCGGTTTGATTGCTTATTTTGGCCCAAAACCGGACCGAACCGAAAGTGCTCACCCCTATATGAAATATTTTTCAAAATTTGGTTGTATGCATGCAAATAAAAACATATTTTATGTATTTTTTAAATGAGGATTTCTTTTTATTTTTTTTCAAAATCTCGGAGAAAAACAAGTATTTTTAATATTGGGTTAGTATCTTACAGTGTAATTTTATAGTTTGATGTTAGGTAAAATTATTAGAAAAACACATAAGAGACCCATAAATAATTTTAAAATGGTTCCTGAATTTTTTAGATTTTAGAAAAAATTATTTAGGGTCTATTTAGCTAGACACTAAAATATAGACAAACTAAAACTAAAAACAAAAGGCAGTAGAGCATGTTTGCCAAACACACCCTTAGCTTAAAACTAGAGGCATAAAAAATGTTTTAAGACTATGTTTGGAAAACATGCATTAAGGATAAACAATAACATTTTTCCTTTGACAAAAATAGGGCGTTCCAAACATGCCTTTAAGATTGGGTTGGGTTGGGCTTATAAGGCCCAAGGCTCAAGCCACACATGGGTTGGGATTAGGCCCAGCTCAACCTAATTATGTTGGGTTGGTAGACAACCTAAAAGGCTTTTGTTTTTTCTTATATGAACCTAGCTCAGACACATAAGCTGGACTTGGATCAACCAATCTCTACTCCTTCAAAGGCCTTACAGGCCTTGTGAAAGAAAAGAAGAAATGATATATGCCAGCAACCAGATTCAATTAATCTCCCATTTCTTCCCAACTTTCAAACATGAAACGTGTTAAAATATACAAGACAATGAAGTGGAGGGAGTATACTAATGATGCGAACCCTAGCGAAATTTAATGGAATTCACGACCTCAAGATCAATCTAATCCAAGTTTGTTGAGATTTGAATGAGCTTATCACAATAAAAGATTTGCTCCAAGGTAACAAGACTATAAATCAACTCGATCACAACGCCTACACCTGGAGACAAGTAAAAGAAGTATAAATTCACAACAAAGAACGATCAATTCTTTGAAGAGTTGAAAGTTCAATCAAGAACCAAGATTGAGCAACCAAAAAGTTGGCTATAATGCTGAAAATATCATCAAAAGTCTGTCCTAAAATTATTCCTAAAGAGTATTTAAACTCCAAGTCAAAACCCTAGTTTCCCTAATGGGTCTCACATAAGTCCAATTTAAATAATAATCAACCCAAGCTAAAACTAGCCCAAACTAATTAAAATAAACAAGTCTAAAACCTAAATAAAATGTCTCATCTCAAAATAAATAAAGTTTGATAGCCCAACTAATTAAATAAGACAAGTTCATTGTTTCCGTATTCTGTCTGGCAGCAGCAAAAACCCAACTTAAAATGGATAGTTCTCTCTCATCTTAATGAATTAGAAGGCTTGCCATATACCGTTGGAAAGGTATGGAAGTCGAGTTTCCAAACCAACTAGAATTACATAAAAATTAGACCTGTAGCTCCAGTTATGACTAAAAAAGTAACGAAAGTTCATACTGTCCGAATCTAGTATTCTTCTCCCAATTCTTGTGTAATGGTCTTGGTTCCACCAACAAGCCCCTCTTGAACATGAATCAGATTAATCAAGGCTTGCTCTTTATTATTACAAATCCTTTTGAAGTCCACCTTAGCTCATGTATCTTGAAGAAGTCCATTGAAAGCTTCTTTGAACTTCTTAGCCCTAAGCCTAGTAACTAGACCAACTGGAACCTCCAATGGATCTTTTGATGGTTGGATAGCATCAACTGACCTTGGGTTGCTAGAGTTGCTTCAATGGAAGCTGGAATCTTGAAAGGATGGACACGACAATGCTGTTGGGAAGTAAAGGAAAGGAAAGGGTGGAAATTGAAAGTGTTTGTATTTGTGTAAAGCGAAGGGTGGAGAGGAGAGGTGGCAAATTACAAATTATATGTGTTTGAGTTTCAATTTGGTAGGAATGAGGAAAGGGTGGGACTGGTTTTCTTTTTTTCTTTTTCTTGCTGGTTTTATGTCTTTCACTCTCGATTTTCTCTTAGTTTTCTTCTCTTTTTTCACCTTGTTTTTCATGGCTGCCCTAGGTTGGTATTTATAGGGGTTTAAGGAATGTTAGGGCCTTGAGCTGGCAAGATCATCATGGTTGATGATCAAGTCTTCATCTTGGCTGTTGATTCTTACCTTGCAAAGCTACTTCTCAATACATTGTAGTTGTAGATTGTAATCTGCTACTTAAGTTGTGCTTTTTGTCTGTCATGATAAAGCTTTAGCAAGGTCGACACAAATAAAAATGGCTTGCAGACCGAGCTTAGCGTCAGAGGGATGCAGGGGTGTATTTTTTTTTTCTTGTTTGGAAAGGGTATGAGAGAGAAATAAGGTTTGAAAGGTGGATTTAGAGACAATCTTCATCGACTTGAAAGGTGATGACGATGATGAACAATGTTAAATGACATGTCGTTTGGTTTATATTTTTTTTGACAAGGCGTTGACCAAAACAACATTGTTTTGAACCAAAACATGGTCAAAACACATTGTTTCATTTAAATAAAACGACATTGTTTTGGCATTTCTATACTAAATTAGGTCATAAATTCCTCTTTTGATTTTAACCCTCAATCTTTTAATTTGTTCATTTAAGTCATTTAAATTCTGATTTTAAGAATTCCCCTTTCAAAAATTTTAGAAAGACCCCATAATTTAATGCGTTTTTCAACTTGGTCTTTCATCTCGAATATTTTTAATTTTGTCCTCAATTGACCTTGAAAAATCTATGTTCTTTAATTTTATCCCTATTTTCAATCGAATTTGGTCCTCGCATATGCACGTCTTTTGTAAAGAGGTCATTGGTCTTAAATTTTTTTAATTTTACCTTTAATTGACGCTTAAACTTTGATTTTTCTTGCAATTCTATCCCTGATTTCATCTAATTGAATTTGTAAAAATTAAATATGATCTTTTAAAATTTCAGTCTTTTTAATTAAACCAAAATTAGGCTTTTAAATTTAGTTTTTCACCAATTAAGTCCTTAATAAAATTAATTTGACTTATTAAAAGTCTAATTAAGTTCTTACATTTGACTAATTCTTTTACTTTTGGCCGAAATTAATTTTTAAACTCAATTAGTCTTTAATTGAGCCTATGATTAAATCAAATTGGTCTATTAAAAATCTAATTAAGTATTTAGATTTGATTTTTTTATGCAAATTCATTTGATATGCACTCAAATTAGCTTTAAATATGTGTTTTTCTTCACATTTAGGTTCTTCAATAGTGCAATTAAGCTTCCAATTTTTCACTTAAATCCCTCTTCAACCTATCTTTATCAATCAAGTTGCTGGTCCTCTTTTATTTTTATTTTAATTTTTTTAAAATTTTATTTAAAACAAAAAAGATGATTTTGGGAGAAACCTAAAATTGAGATGTGATAGTCCATATGAGTCTTATAAGGAATGTGAAGATAAAGACCATGGATAATATCTGGTCAGCATATTAACCACTACCTAGTAAATAATCAAATAAGAGTTGGATGGTTTCATGAATCTTACCCATACTAAAGCTATTAGGGTACCACTACTCGCTCACGTAACCTAAAGTTGATATTGAGTGTGATCAAAGTGTGTTGGACTTGGTGTGAAGGGATAAATTCATATCTAATATATGCAATAAAAGGAACAAAATACATGAGATGCAGGATCACTCGCATAAATAAACATCATATCAAACAAATAATAATAAAAAATACACATTATCATAGAATCATCATTCTGTCCCAGGGGACATCACTATGTGTAAAAATAGAAAAAAAAATCATCACTTAATTTTATTGCAACTAAGAACCCTAACTGGTTTTTGAAGGTTTTAAGTAAGGGATTGATTATATAATAAAGAAGATAGCTATCATCTTATACATCTTACCTAAGATAAGTAGCATTAATGTTTGTTTTTAATGAAAAAAAAATGTCTAATGTACATTGAAAAAATATTTTTCCAAAATGATTATATTATCACTCTTAGGTCGACTTCTAAAGATAAATCTCACTAAGGACAAATCCTACTAAGGACTCATTTATTATATGCCGATCCATGGATAATTGAAAAAATATTTTTCGAAGTGATTTTATTATCACTTTTAAATCAATTTCTAAGGATAAATCTCATCAAGGGTTTATTTCTCCAATGTCAATCCATAGATAACAAAATCACAGTCAAAATTTATGTATTGAAAATATATTTTCTGAAATGATTTTATTATCGTTTTTAGATCGATTTCTAAGGATCCATTAAATGTTTATTTATCTTATGTCGATTAATGGATAATAAATGGATAATAAAATTACCACTGAATATTTATGTGTTGACTACATACACATACAATCTTTTGAATTGATTATGTTATCATTTTTAGGTTGAATTCTAAGGATAAAACCATTGAGTTTTCTAATCCTATGTCAACTTGCAATAATAAACCATCAACAAATATTCAATCATCAAAAATCAAAACCCACAAAATAAAAGATAACAACAACAACAAATCAAAATTAGCATCACTGTGTAAGTAGTAACTTCAAAAAAAAAAAATCTATAGCATCACCTTATAACATAACAAATCAAGAACAACACTTACAAAACGTCCAAAAACAATCTACACACTTCAAACATTTCATAATCAGTCAATACTCATTAAAGTCAATCAACATGCAAAAATATTACTCAAAAACCATGTTTAAGGTTTAAAATCAACCTTTAAGAACAATTAAGAGTAAAGGAGTTATTGGAAGTGGGATGAATTGTGACAGTGTGTCTGACGTATGTTAGGAGGGCACAATTGCCAGTGGCGCATTATTGCATGCGCTGGCAATGGATGGAATTACTTGAGTCACTCCGCTCAATACTCTTCTTGGTCCTCCTTCTGGTATAGACAGTGTCTCCCACTATTACTCGAGGGAGGAGATCGGAGCCCCTAAAGTTTTGGTACTCATTGTTTCTTTCTTCTTCCACTAGGTTTCCTTTTTTTCAAATATTGATGTTTGTTGTTGTCATGGTTAACTTCCATGGCATCTGGCAGCGACATAGGAAATTTGATGTGATGAGGTTGGTGTTTGGCCAGTGATGAGGACTTTGGGTTGGTGAGTCTTGGCTTGTCGAGTTTATGGCATTGACTAAAAGAGGAGGTTCGTCAAGAAGAGAGAGGTTGGCAAAGAGAGAGGGAGAAAGTTGTGGGTGGTGGTTAACAACCTTGTCGGTGTTGGTGGCCGACAAGAGGGAGGCTCAATAGGTGATGAAGGTTTTCACAGTTGCTTAGCTAGTGTTTTTTGTGTGGGTGGTGAACGTCAAAGAGAGAGAATGACCATGTCTCCTTATTTTATGAGAGTGGCAATTAGGTTAGGAAGAATAGTCCATGGTTGTTTTTGGTGTGTAGAAGAGAAAATCTCCACTTTTTATTTTTTATTTTCTGGTATGTATTTTTAATTATGGATCCCCTATTAGCAATGATTCCTTTGAGTATTTATAGACCAAGTATTTTTGTCCCTTCCTTTTAATTGCTTAGTTCAAGCAACTTGGTTTACTTTAGTCTTATTTTCTCCTATTGTGCTTTTGATTTCTCTATTCATTTTACTTTTATTTTGTATTTTAATTTATTTAATAAAAAAAGACATTGTCCATGCCAGTTTGATGAGAAAGATTAATCGAGGATTTTAAAATGAACGCGTTAAAAACTAAACACATTGAAAGCATATTTTTGAAATTTAAATTTTTTGAAAAGACGTTGAAAATCATGAAAATGAAGTCAAAAACATATTTTTATTTATTTATTTTGATTTTAAAACATATTTTAAATCATAAAATGGGCACACAAATAGTTGAAAACACATTTTTTGAACTTTTTATTGTTTCTATTATTTAAAACAAATTAGGTTATAACACCCATTATCATTCCATTATCAATGTGGAATCACCATGATTGATAAAACTAATTAATCAAATATATTTAAAACTATGTTGGCCAAGTGACATTAGTGTTGTTACCAGCTAGTTTACGCTTTGATTATTTTCTTAAATCTAGATTTTACAAAATAAAAAAATAAATGGATATGATTTAAAGCATATTAAGAATGACAAAAATATATTAATTACCTTATATTATTGTCCCACCTAACACAAATTATTAAATTTGAGAAAAAAATCAATTCAAAATGAAGATAATAACTTGAAGAGTTGGGAAAATAATGATAATTTATGCATAGCTCACATGAAACGACTTTGACTAAATACCCTCTAACCTTTCCTTTTTACTTCTCTCAATCCCGTGCGCCATTATTCACCTCAAACACATATTTAGCATAGAGGTATAATTATACAATCTACTAAAAGGGCTCAGTGCCCCTCTTACTGTTTACTTAGACTCAAAGTATTGTGGATTGAAGCAGTGTAATGGCAATTCAGCCCTTGCCACAAAGAGTTGCAAGGGCAGTAAGGGAGGGGTGGGGTTGTCTTTTCACTGGGATGTATTTGGCACTGAATAGATGGTTAGGGAGAAAATGATCACTTCAAGTTTTGGTGGGGCTGCCCTGGGTGTCAGCCAGGCCCGCACCCCCATGTGAGGACACCTGGCGCTTGGGCTGACTTGCCCTTGCGCTAGGTTAAGCCAAGCATCACATGGCGCTGGGGCTGGCTTGCCCTTACCTTGGCGTGAGCCAGACCTGCTCCCCCATGTTGGGTCTGGAAGCGACCGCGTCCACCTCCATGTTGGACCCAGACATGTCCATGCCCAACCCATGTCAGTTTTGGACGCAACCGCATCCAACGCCAAGTTGGATATGGACGCGTCCACGCCCAATCCCATGTTGGGTCTGGACTAGATTGCGACCAACTCCATGTTGGACCTGTACGCATCCATGTCCAACCCCACGTTGGGTCTGGACGCGACCGCGCCCAATCACATGTTGGACCTGGACGCGTCCACGCTTAACCCCATGTTGGGTCTGGACGGGACCGCGCCCAACCACATGTTTGACCTGGACGCGTTCACACCCAACCCCACGTTAGCCTTGGACGCGTTCACACCCAACCCCACGTCAGTTTTCTTAATATAATAATGTATGTTATAAATATTATTATTTCTCTTATAATTCAAAGTGTTCATATCAAAAATATTATTATTTGTGTTATAAATATTATTATTTTTATTATAACTCAAAGTATTGATATAAAAAAATATTATTATTTTTGTTATAATCATCCTTGGAATTCTTAATATAATTATTTATGTGATAAATATTATTATTTTTATTATAATTCTAAATATTCATATAAAAAATAGTATTATTTGTGTTATAAATATTATTATTTTTATTATAATTAATAGTATGAATATTAAAAATATTATCATTTGTGTTATAAATATTATTATTTTTATTATAATTAATATTATTAATAAAATAATTAATAAATTTAAAAAAAATTATTATTCATATTAAAAAAAATTATTTTTTGTATTATAAATTTTTACAGTATTTTTTATGAAAATAAAAAGTGAACCCACTACATAGCGCGGACATCCAAGTAGTCTTCAACTAAAACAAGAAAATAAGTACTATATGGATGCGTCCACGCTCAACCCCACGTTGAGTCTGGACGCGACCGCGCCCAACCACATGTCAGACCTGGACGTGTCCACACCCAACCCTATGTTGGGCTGGACGCGACCGCGTCCACCTCCATGTTAGGTTGGACGCGACTGTGTCGAACCCCATGTTGGCCCTGGACGCGTCCACACCTAGCCTCAAGTCAGTTTTCTTAATATAATAATGTATGTTATAAATATTATTATTTTTATTATAACTCAAAGTATTGATATAAAAAATATTATTATTTTTGTTATAATCATCCTTGGAATTCTTAATATAATTATTTATGTGATAAATATTATTATTTTTATTATAACTCAAAGTATTGATATAAAAAATAGTATTATTTGTGTTATAAATATTATTATTTTTATTATAATTATAAATATTCATATAAAAAATAGTATTATTTGTGTTATAAATATTATTATTTTTATTATAATTAATATTATTAATAAAATAATTAATAAATTTGAAAAAAAAATTATTATTAATATTAAAAAAATTATTTTTTATATTATAAATTTTTACTGTATTGTTTTATGAAAATAAAAAATGAACCCAGTATATATCGCGGGCATCCAAGCAGTCTGCAACTAAAATAAGAAAATAAGTACTATATTTTATTTTGTCTGTGGACGTGGAAGCGCTAGAATCGCCAATGA
>Ga0325410_1003932_pt1 | contig 16705 bp, 8 predicted proteins | sample PopdelMetagenome_16_FD_206182 | JGI IMG/M metagenome (GOLD analysis project Ga0325410, IMG submission 206182) | Populus deltoides microbial communities from Bellville, Georgia, United States - Xylem-PdIQD-R3 | ecosystem: Host-associated > Plants > Phyllosphere > Stem > Wood/Secondary xylem...
CCAATAATCATATCTTTTTTAAAATCTGTAAATACATACATAATATAGCCTTTAAGAATTCTTTCCTCTTACATCTGTATTGAAAAAAAAATTTAAACCCAACCCGAGAATTGTTTTGTTTCATTACCTTCAAGTCTAGCAATCCATTTTCAACCTTTTAGTGCAAACATCATATTTGAAAAGAACATCACCTTTGTGGGCTTTTCAATTAATTTTATTAATTTTTAAATTGATTAAAAAATTCCTTTCCTATCAAATAAAATGAAAAGAATTTTAAAATCTTTATGTTGTTAGTGTCACTTATTAGTTTTTTTGTCCAACTTATTATGGAATTGAAAGCCATATATGTGAATGCGATGGACTAATGCTTATGAATAGTGAAGTGAACAAATTGTAGGTACAACTATTACAAAACCAGCTTTGTAAATACATGATTCCTAATAGATATTGATTTTGAAGTTCGGACCGTAAAATTGAATGTTTGGTCATTGTTTTTTTTACGTTCATAAATGATAATTTTCTAGATGAGAAACATTTAGCTATTTCTTCCAACAACCCTTTACCTGGTATGTAAATTATATTAATTTTCTTGTAGGTAAGGTCATTCCTTTAGAATTCTCTTACCAACAAAACAAGAAATTTTTCTTAGAAGTAAAACACTATTGTTGGGAGGAACTAATACTCTATAAGCATTATGCAGACTAAGTTACTCAACGATGTGTTCTAGAATAGGAGATGGTAGATATTTTAAAGCATTTCCACATAGTTGAATGTGAAAGGCACTTTGGAGCTCGTCAATCAACAACTAAAGTTCTTCAATTAGGATTTTATTGGCCAAACTTGTTAAATGATGCTCATGCTTTTATTATAACATATGATAGATACCAGAATTTTGGGAACATCTCTAGATAAAATGAGATGCCTTTACAGAATATTCTAAATGTGAAGGTGTTTATTGTTTGGGGTATTGACTTTGTGGGATCACTTTCTTCATCCTACAATAACAAATACATTCTTCTAATAGTGGATTATGTATAAAAGTGGATTAAGGTGATTGCAACTCCTACTAATGATCGAAAAGTTGTGCTTAATTTTCTTTAAAATAATATTTTTACTAGATTTAGGACCTTTAGGGCCATTATCAGTGATGAAATGACTCACTTCTATGTGGGGCAACCTTTGACCATCTTCTTGCTTGCTAGCATCTTCAGACTTGTAAAATTTATAAATCAAAGCCTTAGGTGCTAGAGCCACTCTTCATTATTGGTGATGACAATCAAACACATTGTTGCATCATATTAGATGTTTAAAGGAAACATCATATTCTTGGACATCTTCACAAAGAAAATTAATCTATCATTGTAGTCCTTGACTGTAAGATTACAATCCTTCATGAAGAGAGTATGACATTTTTCTAGAAGTTGGCCTACACTCAGCATGTTGTGCTTTATGGCTAGAATATAGTAAACATTTGCGATGTAGCTATGATTTTTATTCTTTAACATGATTGGGATGTTGCCTTTACTTTCTACCAAAATTTTTGAGGTATCTCCAAAAGTGACTTGTCCTTATATAGTCTCATCTAGATCACCAAACAAGTCTCGTTATCCACATATATGATTGCTAGCTCTAAAATCTAGATACCAAACATTCTCTTAATTCTCACCTAATTAATGTTGGACAAATAATGCAGTTAATCCTTTTATGGTGGTATCTTCCTTTGTGTAGTTGGTTGTTCATGTACCTCTAATAGAGCTTTCCTTTAACATTCAATGCTATAGTGTCCCAACTGATTGCAACTATAACATTAGATATTCCTCTTGTCATGGTTATTGTAATCGTCTCCTTTTCCTCTATGAGTAAATGTTTGTTGTCCCCATCCTTCTTTAGTGTTGTTTTTAACATTTCTACCTCTGGATCTTATATCCCAAGATTATTTTCCTTGAAATTAGTGAAATCCTCCTCGTTCTTTTTGACCTCTTCCTCAAATGGTAAATCCACTTATTAAAGTCCTTCTTTGCTCATATCTATCTTCTTTGAGGGATAGTTTTGATTACAAGGCATGTTTTATTGCCTTATATATCTCTATTTTTTTGTGATGTTTTGTTTATGAGCTTGTAAAAACCCATAAGCTCATCCATCGCCAACTTGTCCACTTCTTTAGACTCTTCAATAGTACAACAACATAATCAAATCTTCAATCTAGGGATTTTAAAAGTTTATCAGTAATTCGAGAATTTATAAAGGATTATCAATTTCTTCTCATCTGATTAACTATCACCATAATTCTTGTGTGATAATCAGAAATAGATTTTGAAGAATTCATTTCCAATGATTTAAATTCACCTCGCAAAGAATGAATCTTTTTAATTCTGTCAGCACCTTTGTATTTTTATTGGAGAGCCTCTCATATTTCCTTTGAGGTTTATGCGAAAGCGATGATCTCAAATGTGACTTCATTAAGATCTTGATAAATAATGGTCTTATCTTTGTTGTCTTTTTTATATTAGTTTTGAGGACTTGCTTTTGTGCCTCTTGTAGGGAATATTCTATTTCTTTGGTATTCGGTTCATCATTACCATATTTCACAATCTCTATACACTTTCGTAAGCCAAGAAATGCGTTCAGTTTGGTACATCATTTTTCATAATTTTCTTTAGTCAGCTTTGGGATGATTAAAGATGAATTTGACAAAACAGGCACTACAGATGAATCCAGAATGGTCAAAATAGTAGAGAACTAGTCTAAATTGGTTAAAAATGAGTAAAAAATAGGCTGAACTAGTCAAAAAACCATGTTTGGACATCGGTTGGTTCGTTGGGGTTGAACTGGGAATATTCTAGGAATATTATTTATCCAACGGCTTGATGGCTCAGCTCTGCACAGATCATAGTTCACCTAAATGGTTTGGAGGCTCGGTTTATGGCTTGACTTAGTCAGCTCGAGTTGGCTCAAATATAGCGCGTGTGGGATGCATGTGGTTGACAAAAGTAATGGCTTTAAGTGGTGCTTGTAGTGTACCCCTTGCTTTGATAAGGGTAATTTTTGCACCGTTGAGTTTGTATTAAGGAACCTTACACTATGGAATGATAAAAATATGTTTTTGACAACTTTGAAAATTTAAGGGCATTTCAAAAACTCCTCTGTATTTGACGAACGAGGCTCTGACAATAATTGTTGGTGGGAGAGACCACTGATGGTGGTTTTGAATCACTCAGAGGAGATAAAACAGTATGTTTTATTTCATAAACAACAAGCTTAGATAAAATTGCAAACTCTCAAACTCTCACCCTTTCTTTCTCTTTAGTGTTTCTCTCTTTTATGTTCTGCACTCAATAACATAAATTTTTTGCCTATTTATACACAAATAAAACAATGAAAAATAAAGTTCCATGTGTGAAAGATAATGGTAAGTGGTAGTGTGTAAGTGGTTGGTGGCTATGGTCGGTAGCTCTCGATCAATGGTTGGTGGTTATCCTCTTTGACCTTCTGAATTAAGTTTCCTCCAATAAATTTTGATGGAACTGGCGTAGTTGGCCTTAGATGTGGAGCAGTAGTTTCCCTAGTTACTAGAATGAATAATTCGATAGATCAAACACCCCTAACAAGTTGAATTTTGGTGGAAAAAGGGTGGTTTAAGGACTTGGAGCGGTTTTTATACCAACAGTTTCAGGAGATAAAGACTCATACTACTACTTTACACTAGAAGGAATTAGTGTAGAAGGAAAGAGAATAGAATCTGGCAGAAATTTTCACACCACATTTACAAATGTCAACATTATCATTGATTCGAGAACCACATTAACATATCTACTAGAGGATCTTTCAAATTCATCCATTTGAAACCGATTGATCACCTTATTCAAGAATTAAGTCTTTGCTACCATACTAAAAATCATCTCAACATTCCTATTATCACAATGCACTTTACCGGTGCAGACGTGAAACTGAATTCTTTACAAACATTCTTTTAAATGGTCGAGGATGTTATTTGCTTTTCTTTTGCATCTGCATCTAACTTTGCAGTCTATGGCAACTTACAACAAGTGAACATCTTGATAGGATATGATCTTAAGAGGCAGACTTTATCGTTCAAGGAAGCTGACTGCACAAAGTATTAACTATGGGACACTTTGCCTCCCCCCTCTCCCACTTAATCTCGTGAAAAGGCAATAGAAAGAGGTTTTATCAAATGGAATAATACTATCATTATTATCGGTCAATAAACTTTGTCAGTGAGGTGATTATTAAAGCTCATTACAGCCTTTTGCTTTCATGCATCTTGAAGAACTTATTGTCATTTAAACATGCATCACTATGCTATATGACTTTCACATTGTTAATTGTAAAATTCACATTCTTAGTTTTGTAAAATTGCTAGATGTTAGTTGAATATTTTATTCTTGAATCAATAATTAATTAGAAATTGATACTTTGGTTAGTTGATTTATTTTATTATTGTGCTAATTACTTTTAAGAATTGAAAGTTGGGGATTGAGAGGTAAAAGGGTGGTGAGTATATTTGAGTGAAAAACCTATAAAAATTTTATGAAACACGAGAGGAGAGACATTAATTTGAGAGTAAACATGTGAGAGAGTATGTGAGAATTTTTTTTTTTATCTTTGTTACTAATATTTATTTTTAAAAATCAAAATATCCATAAAAAATAGTTCATCACTAAAGGGTAACGAGGCTATAGAAAAGAAATTGGATATGATAGCCTTAAAATTTGAGAAGGTTATAAACATAATGGATATACAATAGACTTTTATAGCTAGTTCACGTGATGGTCCTAATCTTATATATAAAAGAGATGCTAAATTGCAAAATGAACAAATCCATACCGTTTTTGATGATAGGAGGGAAGAAAAATTAAAGTTTAACCTTCCAAGGCTAAAGATAAAGAAAATAAGTGTTTAAAGGTTGATGATTAGAAAGTTGCTATAAAATTGGTAAAGAAGCAACAAAGAGAGGACATATTTTATATTAGATGTCACATTAGTAACAAGGTGTGTTGTAAGATTATTGATAGTGAAAGTTGTGATAACGTTGCTAGTACTATACTTGGTAAGAAATTAAATATGATAATTGTTAAGCATGATAGACGTTATAAGTTTCAATAATTGAATGAGTGTGATGAAGTTATGGTGACTAAACATGTTTTGATTTCTTTTTTGATTGAAAAGTATAAAGATGATGTTTTGTGTGATATGATTCCAATGCATGCTAGTCATTTACTATTAGGGAGACCTTGGCAATTTGATAGAAAGGACAAGCGTGATGAACTTAAAAATAGGTATTTTCTTGAAAATGATGGAAGGACATACACACTTGCATCATTGTCACCTAAACAAGTTTATGAAGACCAATTGAAATTGAAAAAGAAAAGTGAAGTTGAAATGGTAATACAACAATGTGAGGTCGTGGTTACCATGCAAAAATATATACGGAAGTGGTTAGTAAGGCATGCTTATCTAAAATTATTATTAGCTATTATTTTTATACAGTGTTGTTGAAGGCAAAAGTTCATAAAAAAAAGTCTTGAAGGCTTAAATAAGACCAATTAAAGTTGAAAAGAGAAAGCAAAGTCAATAAGACAAATAAACAATGTGAAATCGTGAGTTTAAAGACTGAAAATAAAGAAGTCTTAAGGAAAGAATAAGAAAGGAGAGCAAAGGCTTAGATTTGGCTAATGGAGGAAAAAAAAAGGTTAATAGAAGCCAAGAATGGAGAGAAGAAAATAAGGATGAGAAAAGAAAAGAGTGTAAAACATATAGGTAAACGCTTGAGTTTCTATACAAAAAAAAAAAATGAGATCAAGAGTGCTTGTTTTTCTAACATACTTATGATTTTACTTATGTATAAGAAGACATATTTTAACACTAACAATTTTGATTCTTTTATTTTTAGTGTTGTTATATCTTTGTTACAGAAATTTGACGATTATATAGGATAATTAAATTCAGATTTCAGTTTAATTTGTCCTACTATATAACTTTATGCCAACAAACATAATGTTTTATCTAACCATTGGATTAAGCTGGTATTTTACTATAAGTTTATATATATATATATATATATATATATATATATATATTATCTTGATTTAAAATTTCAAAATGATTGGAGTTTTGTAAGGCTTTCTAATAAAGGGTCGAAGTTATTTTACATAATTTTCTATGTATTTCTTGATAAGATTCATAATGGTTTGTTATTGATAAAATGTGCAATCAATAATATTATAGTAAAATATAGACATTTTATCCATCGACTTGTTGATATTTTTAATGAGTTGAATGAATCTTATGTGTTTAGTAAGATTGATTTAAAAATTAGCATAATTTCCAAATATTAAAATTAAATAAGAGGGAGAAAAAAAGTTTATTTTATTTATTATAGACTTAATTTTCCTTTCTTAATAGTATAAATATATCTTATATATAAGTTCATAAATTCTAACATTAAAAATAAATAATTGTTTTTTGTATTTTTAAAATGTATGCCAAATTCTAACTGATATTTATAAATTATTTGTAAAATTCATTAATTTATTTTTCTTAAAAATATAAAGAAAAATATGTTTTTATTTTACAAAAAATATGCATGAAAAGTATCTTTGAATTTGGTCATATTCATTATTAAAAAAAAAAAATCAAAGTACATGCAAAATTCATGAGCCCACCATTAGCATTGGAACACAAAACCAAATTAAAGACCTAAACCTTAATATGAACCCATGTATCTAAAAGCCCACATGAATTTAATCCATTAAAAAAAAAAACTTGAGCAAAAAAATCAGCTTATAAGCCTGTTTGGCTTTGCGGTTCAATTTGTTTTTGACCGAATTTCAAAATTTTTTTTTTTTTACTAAAATTAAGTGCGGTTTGTACTTTTTAGATCGTTTTGATGTGCTGATGTCAAAAATGATTTTTTAAAAATAAAAAAACATCATTGACATGTATTTCGGCACGAAAAGCTATTTGAAAAGCAACCACTACCACACTGCCAAACACCCTCTACAACATAAAAATTGACCCAATATAAAAAAAAAAAAAAAATTCTGCAAATCCAGTTTGGACTCGATCGACCTTCTGGATATGATTAGGTGTGATCAGAAGCTGTTGAGAGCTAGTGGAAAGTGCAATGGCATATGATGGTACATGTGTAGCACGTATACTACATTGCCAAAGCCCTAATGCATGAACATCATTTGCCGATGAAATTAAATGGCGCGTGTGCTCGCGGATCATGAGCTACTCTTCTTTGTGCTTGTTCGGTGGTGTAGTCTATTGTTGCCTGTAGCCACGTACAAGCCACTCAAAACTTTTTCTTTTTTTAAATGTTTTTAGCATTATTTAAAAAAACTTTATTTAAAAATATATTGCAATAATATTTTTTTATTTTTTAAAATTTATTTTTGATATTATTATATTAATTTAAAAACATTAAAAAAATATTTTAAAACTATAAATTTTTAAAATTAAAAAAACTACTGTTGAATCACAATGCCAGATGAAGCCTTCATTGGTCTCGCTGCTCCTACTGCTAGTGTTTACTACCATGGCTGAAAAAGATAGTAAGGGCCGTATGGCTATCGTGGAAAGTGGAGAGCCATAAGGCTAGTTGTGATGGTTGTTATTACATGGCTGATGGAGATTTCAGGTCATGGAGGGAAGGTGGGAGGGTGATTTTGGTTGGGCTGGTGACTAGTTGGAAGGTATGGTCGATGGTAGGCATCAAAGGTGGATTTTTGATGCTACTACTAGTCGACAGAGGGAGAAAGCTATCCTCGGTGTGGAGGCTCTGAGAGATCAGGAAAATTTGATGGTTTTTGTGTACTGTTGTTTTTAAGACTTGACGATGGAGATGATTGGTCATTGGATGGCGATATTGATGCATGGTAACCAATCGATGATGATAGTTAGGGGGAAGTTGGGTCTGCGAGTGGTTTGCAGGAGGAGGAACCAGGGAGGACAAGAGAAGTGGTAGCGGGTAGTGCTTCGTCTGGCGTGGATTTTTTTGGGGAAGATGAGAGTGAGAGAAATGTGAGAAAAGAGAGCTGTAATGGTGTTTTTTTGTGTAGTTATTGTTTGAGAAGATGAGGGAGCGTGAGGTCACGTTTTTCATCTCCTTTTCTAAGAATAGGCAACTGTTTGGTTTTAATACTTCTTTAAAATATTGTTGTGATTATTTTTTAAAATATTTTTTATGTTGAAATGTATTAAAATAATATGTTTTTTATTTTTTAAAAATTATTTTTAAGATCAGCGCATCAAAATGATCTAAAATATATAAAAAAATAATTAATTTTTAACAAAAAAATTTAATTTAAAAAAAAAACACAGGTGTCACCGCGTTTCCAAACACTCTCTTAATGATTTTTCTGGAGAGAGTTTGGTATAGTAACTAAATATGTGGCTTTTATTTTAATGAAAAATGCCCCCCTTTGGGTTTTTTTTTTTTTATATATATATAGGTAAAGTAATTTGTTTTAATTGCTTGGTTATCAAGGAACTTAATTTGTTTTTGGTTTTTTTCATTTTTTTTTGTGTTTTTAGTCCTAACTTTGTCTATTTTTATATATTTTTTTATTTTTTAGTATTTGTTTTTTTTTGTTAAAGGCAATGTAAACTCAATCAGAAAAATTAATTAAAGCTTTTGAAATAAACGCATTGAAAATAAATTTTTAAATTTCAGATTCTTTTGAAAAAAACGTTGAAAATGATAAAAATAACGTGAATACATCAAAAATTTATTTTTTTTGAAATTGTTTTTTATTTTTTTCATTTTTAAACAAATATTTTGAAAAGAAGGTCACAAATTGGGTTGCAAAACTATTAATAGGAAAATATCACTTTGTGTGCTTTGAAAAATATAGCATATTTTATTAAGGTTAATTATTAGAAATTAATAGAATCAATTCTCTACTTGATTTTTATAGATCTAAAATTATAATTTTGTATATTAATTACATTTAGTTCTTATTTTCTAAAACTTAGTTATAATTAATTCATACTTAATTTATTATCCTAATTTAATTTATTGTCAATGATTCTTAATGTGTGTGACTCATTGATTTTTTAATATATTGACTCAAATCTAAATCAGAATCCTAATAAAACATGATTAAATAAATTAAATAATTTAACTTATTATCAATTCAATAAATTGATTGATTTATATTTGAAGATCAAGCGTATTGTCTAAGATTGTGTCATGATTTCTCAAATATTAGAAAAGTCATATGTTATGTTTCAATAAATCATGTATGTTCTTAATATCATCGTCATTAATCATTTGGAGAAGATTTAAAACCTTTTTCAAATCTCATTCTACCTAGGGGTGAGCAAATTCGGTTTAGTTTGGTTTTTATCTAAAAAACTAACCAAAATCAAATTTTGAAAAACTGAAAAATTCAAACCGGAACCAAACTGGAACTAGTTCAAACCGGAACCAAACTGGAACTGGTTCAAACCGACCTGTTTTGGTTCGGTTCGGTTCGGTTTTTTAACAGAAAAACCGGAAAACCTGTATTATTGTTTTTTGGGCTTTTTTGGGCTTTTTGGGCTTTCTAATAGGTTTTCTGATGGACTTTCTAATGGGCTTGTAATTAATGTAAATATTATATAATTTTTTTACAAAATTCTATAATATATTTAATATTTTTTGTTACTAAATATTTATTTATATTAAATTATTAGTGCTAATATTGTGTTTAATATGTTGCAAATCTTTCTAATATTTGTGTTTTGGACTCCTCTCCTACATCAAAATTTAAATAACACACATACCAAATTAAAATTTAAATTGTAAAGCATTGCCTTCAAAGGGCTTAAAAAGAAACAACAAATAACATTGCCATAAAAAATAAAACACTTCATGCAAAAAATATAAATCTTCATTGTGCACATCATCCCAATCAAAAAGCACATCAAGATGACAAGAACATTGCACTTTGATTCCGTAATACCATTGACATCAAAACCTGGAAATCAAGATCTAAAATTATAATATGATAAAATAAATTAGAATATGTAAAAATAAAAAGTAGTATTATTATCCACCACTTTATCAATTTTCAAATAAAACTCATATAAGCTCATTAAAGTATCTTTCACCTTATTTGTTAGAAATTGTTCTTTGTCATAATCATACAAATCACCAAAACAAAATTTCACATATTTCAACTTCAAATGTGGATCTAAGACATTAGTCACATATAACAAAAAATTCTGATTTACTTCATAACCCCAATATTTCTCAAACTTTAACATCATATTCATCGTCATTCCACTTAAAATACTATCTTTATTTTTACACAATTGCAACAAGTTTGTATGCATGTAAATCAATTAATTGAAGAAAGCATTTGATGTGACATGCAATGAGCCAGAAAATCTCAATGTAACCATATAAAAGATCTTTAAGAACTTAACCAAAGTTCTTGCATTTTCCCAATCCTCTAAACCAGGTGGCCCTATGTTTTTTTTATTCCCCTTTGAATCAACCTCCAAAAAGTAACTCATATACATAGGTTCTTTTTCACATAACCTCACAAACACCTTTTCAAACTTTTCAGCAGCTTCTAGCATAAGATAAGTTGAATTCCGTTGAGTTGCAACATCTAAACACAATGATTTCTTACACTCTATATGCAACTTTTTAGCACACTTCTTAAATGCAAGATGCCTCGACGGTGAAGATCTCACAAACCTAATTGCATTTCGAATCTTAACAACTGAAACATTAATATCTTTCAAGCCATCATATACAATGAGGTTTATAATGTATGCACAACATCTAACATGCAAGTGCTCATTTGACAATATATTAGTTGGCCAATCTTTCATCACATTCTTTAAATATGAAATGGTCACATTATTAGAGCTTGCATTGTCTAATGTAATAGTCAATAGTTTATCAATCCCCTACTCCAACCAACAATTCTTAATAACTTGGCCAATTGTCTCACCCATATGATTGGAAACTTGACAAAAATTAAGAATTCTTTTATGCAAATTCCAGTCATTATCAATCCAATGAGCTGTTAAACACATATAGTTAATATTTTGGATTGATGGTCATGTATCTGTTGTTAAGCACAATCGTTGACCCCTAAGAGCTGTCCTCAATCTATCATTCTCTTCAACATAAAGTTTCAAATAATCTCTCATAATTGTAAAACGAGAAGGAATGTCAAATCTAGGTTGCATAGTCCTAGCAAACAATTTAAATCCCCGACCCTCCACAAAATTAAAAGGCAACTCATCAATTATAACCATCTTTGCTAATGCTTATCTACATTCATCATAATTATAACTTATTGCCTTAAGACTTCCCATATTTTGTTCTCCTAATTCACGCTTCTCTATCTTAGATTCGAATACCAAAACCTTTTGTTTTCTATCTTAGGTTCTAATACCAAAACCTTTTGTTTCTTATCAACTACAAAAGGAAACTTCTTGTACACTTTTAAATGACTTTACATATTACTTGTGCCATTAACAATAGTATGACATGCATAATGTTTTCCACAATAATTACATTCAGCTCTAGGAGCTTTAGGATTAACATCAAGTTTTGTAAAGTGATCTCAAATTTCTGACTTTTTTCCATCTTCAGCATTTCTTTTCCTAGATGCAAGGACTTGAGGTTGTTTACCTTTTGTATCTGTGGTGGATCCTACATTGGTTGATTCTGTGTTAGTTTTTGAAGTTGGAGAAGTGGTTGATGTTGGTGTAGTGCCCATAGATGAAGCATTTTGAATTTGAGTAGTTTCTATCTGTTATTACATAATGAAAACATGTTAAAAACCCATAATTTATAATAGACTTAAATGGACTAAAATTCAAAGAAACTATCAAACTAATAGAAACTTAAATGTCTAGCAAAAACAAAAAACAAAATGGAAAGTAATATCAGCCAAAACATCTGCCAAGCTTAAGTTCACTGCCAATCCTAAGTTCACTGCCAACCAATCATAAGTTCACTGCCTAAGTTCACTACCAATCCTAAGTTCACTGCCATCTGTCAAGCCTAAGTCTCAAATACACATTTCACAGCATCAAATTGTCCTTGAAATTCTGATTAACAGTTTATTTCGAGATGTAATAAGAACAAATTACATCCTATATTATAAAAGCAACAGACACATAGTCATAGAAACCAGTTTTGAAGACAATCCTAACAATGTCTGTACACAATGAAACATGCTGCCAAACATAACAAATTTCACAACATTTATATCTTTTCCTTCCAACCAACATCAAAACGAAAGAGGAAATCACACAATGCTCTTCCAGAACTTGAACTGTAAACAACAGAATGAAGAAAATAACATCCACCTTAAAAAATAACAAAGATGGCAACCAGAAAAATCCAATAGCAGTTTCAATGTTATGAAGAGACATAGGATGAGAAATCAACAAACAATCGGGAAACAGCGATAAAAGAAAAACTTTATGCAACTCCCAGATACTAATGCACCCTAATTTTGAAGAAAAAAAATAATAAATACACATAAAACAAAGTAATACATTGCAGCACAAAACAACCCAACATAGTTAGCATAGTTATCAATTATAATTCATTAAATAAAGGCAAACTTTCTTGCTCAAAAAATAGAATATCATGCTAGACCTCTAAATGTTTAACTTATGAATAAGAAATAAAAACTTTGGAAGCGACATTGTAATCATCCATGAAACAAGAATTTATATAAAAATACAAGCATATGTAAACTATACTGATCATTAGTTATTACAATTGCAAACTTTCAAACTTTATTATTCTCACCTAAAGTTCTCACCTAATAAAAATGCAAGCCAATAACAATATAAGTTCCATGAATACAACTAATATAAAGTTTGACTGACAAGTTCCTGCACATTAAATACAATAAAGGCAACAACAATACAAATACAGTAACTAAAAAAAGCGATTCTTAAATACAGTCTACATAATGAAACATTATCTAAATTATAAATAAAGAAATAGCTTCGTATTTCTATAACATATTATCCAAAAAATTATCCAGAAAATTGGGACACAAAACTAAATAACATATTATCAGGAAAATTATCCAGAAAATTAGGACACGAAAACAGGGGAACAAAATACAAAAACAAACTAAAAGAACCAAGAAACTAAATAAAAAGGAAAAAAAATAAAAACAGAGATTGACAGAAAAAAGAAATCATACCTGGTGTGAGTTGGGACACGATTCAAGTTCGAGTGTGAAAGAGGGAGGGACTGGTTTGCTAGATTTGGACTCTGGAGGTTCGGTGTGCCGGTGTGGTGAGTGTCATGCGACTCACGGCCGTGTGGGAGAGGGATGTGGCTGACTGGCTAGGTTGTTTATTTTGAAGATGAAGATGGTATGGGAGAGCTAGAGAGGGATATGGATGAAGAATCGAAGATGGATTAACTTGATTTTGTTATAGAGTGAGTGAAAGTGTAAGCCTGTGAGGTGCGACCGTGAGGATTGAGGGAGCGGCTGCAAGGAGTTGCTGGAGAGTATCTAGGGTTAATTAGGTTTTAGAAATTAGAAAGTGTGTTTTTTTTTGTATTTATAGTACCCCTTAAACCGAATCGGTTCAGTTCGGTTGGGGTTTTGCTGGTTTTTGATTTCGTAAACCAAAACTGAACCGAACAAAAAAATTTTACAAAAAAAATAATCGATTTTTTTTTCGGTTCAGTTTTTTTGGTTTTTTTTCTCGGTTTACTCGGTTTCTCGGTTTTTTTGTTCACCCCTAATTCTACCTTATACATAAATTTCTCAATAAATACTATTTGATAACATATGAAACATTTTTTCTAATTCATTTTGGGTGATAAATCATCTTTTAATCACTTAAATACCTTTATATAATTTATGTTATACACAATATCTTCTCATTTATTACCTTTGATTAAGGCAATGTGTAGTTAGAATCAAAACATAACATTCTCTATATAAGATAACTTGGTAATTAAGTCTAAAGATCGTTTACACAACTACCATCAGAGTTTTTCTGTAAATACGAGTAATCTCTCAATAGAGCATGGAAAAAGCTATGCATTGGAGGAACCTTAACTGTATGAATACAAAGAAAGGATTGTAGTGTTCACAAGAACAATAGTTATTCTTTGGAATAGGGTTAACCATTACCCCCACACTATAGATCTCTATAGGTTATGATGCTTCTCTACGCTATAAAATCTTTCTCTTTCAAATTTTGTTCTTTAATGTTGGGTAAGTGAAATCCATTGAGGTCTTGGACCCATTGATTATAAAGACAATAATTCTATATCACTCAAATATATCAAATTAAGTAAAGTCTTTTTACATTCCTTCAAAGACAAATCTTGGAATGAAGATCATAAAAAGCTACTCCCTATAAAGATTGATTTTAGGTCAAGGTTTATTCTTATATTACTAAACCTAAAAAAATAGATAATTACCTATATTTGGACACATCATAACGTTCTATAGATGTTGTAATTCATTATAAAAGGTTTTTTTTTTTTATCTAGCATGACACTCTCCTAAAATGCTATAAATATAGCTTAGTACAAAAAGGCCTATAACTATAAACCTACCCTGCTACAACCATTTTGAGGTATGATTTGATACGCTCTTTGGACTTAGAGCTTATAAGGTGTTTGCATATTTAATATAGTATAAAACCTACATGTTATTTGAAGGTAAAAAGTCAAGTTCTTTCTCTCTCTATTTAACAATACTAAATCCAGGAGCATGTATTACAAAATCCTCAAAAAAACTAATATGAATCTATGTGGAGGCACAAAGTTCCTTTTCACTAGATAAAGATCATCTATTATGGCTGACTCATATAAAGTAATGGCTGAAACTCCATACTTGAATATATAAACACATTGTTAAACTTTAGCCAAAATAGGGTGAATGCTATTAGGAGTTTCTCTATTGGATTTGGAAAAGAGTTTAGATAGATAGATTACGTCAAAAATATTTTGACATCTCCATTGGTTGCTAAAATAGTGTTACATTTTATCTAACCATTTGAGATACTTAACTATAGCACCACTAGATCATTAGGGATTATTTTTTCTAGTCATTTAGACTTACATGATCATCCCTACAAGGGAAATCTTTCTTTCTTGATGTCTATGGTAAGATATTAGTCTTATTTGTCTTTAGATACCTTTTTATAGAATGGTCCTAGAAGTTCCCCTACAAGTTCCTATAAATACTGTTTGTTGATTAGTTCACATTAGGCATGTAGTCAATAAAGTTTTGATATGTGAGATGATCATAGGTTTAGGTGGAATAGAGCTTGAGTTTGTCATTTTAATCTTAGCATGGAATAAAAGTATTTAGGGTTCTTATTTGAATCTCTATAAGGAAATATCTAAGACTCTGAGAAATGGATTAAGAACTTCTATGTAGAAGATAAAGTATTGGGAGTGTTTTGAGAAACCTTAACATCATATCTAAAATTCAGAGCACACTATTTTAAAATTAAACTGATTGGTTGAAATGATGAACACGTTAAACATTTTTAAAACTATGGTCAACAGTTTTGGGAGAACAATATCATTTGCCATGTTATATTTGACTGATTCTAGTGATCAATTTCTGTATTAAACTTCTAACCGGTTTAATTGACTTATTTAAGGATATAATTGAAGGAAAATTAAGTTTGAAAGTTAATTGGAAAAAAATAGAAAGAATTGATTAAGTTTAAGGATTTAATTAAACTTTTAATGGGTTTTGTGGATTCAATCAAGTACTCAAATGAAGAAAAATCAAATTTGGAGGCTTAATTTGGAGCAATTCGCAAAGATAAAAAGATTAGGAACATTATTGAAACTTTCAAAGGCTAAATTGGTGCAATCCAGGTTTTAATTGAAAGAAATTAGAAGGTTGATTGAGAGTAAAATTAAAGATTGTCAAGATCAAGATAAAGTGCAAAAGGCACATGAGTTTGAGAACTGAAATTAATCAAATCAATGGTCAATTTGAAAGAAATTTAAAGTTTAATGGTTGATAAGGGTTAAATTGCATAATCTAGAAATCAAGGACTAATTTGTAAAAGATGCTCAAATTAAAGAATTTAAATCAAGATTTTCAGGTGTGCAATTGCAAAAAAATGAGAAGTTTTAGGGTCAATTGAAGACATATGCTGAAATTACAGAGATAGGAAGCAAATTGAAATTTCTCAAAATCCTAATTGAAAACTATAATTTCAATTTCAAAGGCTTAAAAAGATGATGTATTACTTTTTTTAATAAAGATATTGAATAACATATCGTTCTATTATTGTCTATCATCTTTTTCAGCAGATAAAAGTTGATTGAGATATCACTTTTAGACAAATAAATATGGCATTTTCTAGCATTTCATGGACTCCAATTACCACCATTGAATTAGGAAACAACTTCTCTTCAAGATCAAAAGCATTAAAGGGCGCGTTTTCCAGCTCCTGAAGAACAAGAATTATTCATTATTGATTGATTGATTCTATTCATTCTCAATCTTTTAGTTTTCAACTGAGTTAGATAGAAAGTATCATTCGATGTTTTTTAATTGATCAACTACCGAACATTTATATATTTATTTAATTAGAAGTTTTTTTCTTTGAGAAAGCTATTCTATTCTTAACAACAATATCAATAAATTCATTCACAAATATATAAATTTTATATGAGGCTAGATAGTTACTTCTCTCTCTGTTCATATAT
>Ga0325410_1003936_pt1 | contig 16695 bp, 8 predicted proteins | sample PopdelMetagenome_16_FD_206182 | JGI IMG/M metagenome (GOLD analysis project Ga0325410, IMG submission 206182) | Populus deltoides microbial communities from Bellville, Georgia, United States - Xylem-PdIQD-R3 | ecosystem: Host-associated > Plants > Phyllosphere > Stem > Wood/Secondary xylem...
AGGGTGAGGGGGACCATGGTCCACCCTATGGTCAGCACCCCTAGCATTAAAATTGGTCCTTTGGGCATGTTATAGGAACCATTATTAAGTCACGCGTTTAATAAAGCTATTAACAGTAAGGAGCACCAACCAACTGAAAATCCAAGGATGGTGTAGGGACATGTTATGACCAACTTGTCAAATATGTGGGGTCCATTTTTCAAGCAAAAATACCGCAAAAAGTCATTGACTTGTCAGCTTTTAAATTAAATTGAATATAAATTGACTGATATGATCAAAATCATGTTTGATTTTTAAAAAGTAAAACAATGCATTTTTTAATTTTTTTAATATTAAAAAAGACTTCCATAACCTGTGGAGGGTTTAATAAATATGGTGAATTATGTTACCAATGGACTCGGAGAGGGAGAGCTCTACACCTATGAAGGAGAGTAGCGTTGGGTAGGGTGGAGGATTGGTTGTCTCATGGTGTATTTCTTTCATTGACCCAACAGGCCCATTTGGAGGGTGAAAATGACGGAGAGGGACCATTACAGAAACGGAACAGAACCATCTAATCAAATACTTTTCCAACCTCCACTTGAGGAGATTAGCATTATTAGCCTTACGTGGTTTTGTAATCGCTCTAATGTTTTTTATTTTTAAAATTTATTTTTAATATTAATATATTAAAACAATATAAAAATATAAAAAAAATTATTTGAAAAAAAAACGAGTTCCAGTCGTGGAAACAACTATTGCCTATAATCAAGAAATGCACTCTCATTTTATTCAAGTGATCACTCACATCAAGAAGCTCGATGTGTGTAAGCATATGAAGCTCTTGGCATCATAAAATTATTATGATTTTGTGATGAAATGAGTCTCGTTTTTATTAAAGAAAAAAAAACAAGAAGAAGAAGGTCAAAGCTAGCTGTTGCTTCATATATGAGCTAGTTTTCCTGAATTAAATTTGATCAGAGGACAATATTTGTCCACGAAAGACTAAAGAATTATCTGTCCAACACTTTATTGATCTGTTCTTGAAAAGAAAAGGGCTTATAACAGAGATTGATCTTCAACATATATTCCTTCTTCTGGGCCATATAATTGAACAATCTTGGTTACTCCACGTATCAGAGATATATGGTGTGTCTTGTATTCTCCAAGTAACTTAGACTTATTAGGCTACAAGGACACCGATTTCTAGCTGGCATCCTTAGCAAGTGCGCTACTAGCTAGCTGATTCATGGTGTAGACTGGTGAAAAGACACGGTATTGGGGGCATTTGCCCTATATGTGCATGGACGGACGTGTGAGCCTAGTTATTGTAAGGTTGTGGACCGCCCGCCGACTGTCTTCTCGATCACCTTTATTGAAAGAGATATTTAGATGGATGGGTACAGGAGTCGGTGAAAGTATACTTGTTGGGCTTGATTCCATATGGAAAAGGATTTGGATTACTAGATTATTACAACAATTTGCATGTTATTAGGTTAATTCTAGTTAATTATTTTCATTAAAATATTTTTACTTATTAGATTACCGAGTTTTAACAAAGTAATTAAAAACCCCAGTAATTTTACTGAGTTAATGTTTTATTCAATTCCACTAAAAAATCAATCTAAATCAGATTTAAATTCTCGAATTTATCGAGTCAACGGTTGGGACACGGCTCAAACAAAATCGATGATCGCCTCATGTTCTTGCTTTGATCTCTACACACAAGTGATGTTTTTTTATGGTAACATCAACATGGTTTTGCTTCGCAGATGAAGTCATGCATGAGCAAATAATTGCTAAAATATCACGTGGAAAATCGGAGTCACTGGAGGATAAAGAAGCTATCGTGGAAGCTTGCATGATCAATAGACTATGGATCATAGGGCACCGATCTGGATAACAATGGAAGTGGAACCCATCTCAAGAAATGTTTCTTCCCAGCAAAAGAGGTAATTGACATTTCTTGAAACCAATGACTAAATCAAAGGCTTCAAAACAGGCAATCAACTATCTATTCTGCTGAGAAATGAGATTCACCGAGCAATTAGCTATAATCTATGATCATCAGGCATCAAGCAATTACTCAATCAGAACTTGAAAGCTGTACATGCTATAATTAATCGCTAGCTACTATTGGGTATCCTTGTATTCCTTACTCCCTCTGTACAAGCACTAGCTAGTCGTTCATCATAGGTTTTGATGCGTCCACCATCCATCCGCCCTCATGAACAATATTCATATGTAAAGCAAGCTTTAATCAGCACAAATTGCGCATGCCGCACTATCATCATTGCAATAATAGTGGTCAGATCCGACCTATTATGTGATTTGAAGAGGACTCGGGATAATTTTTTTTAATAAAAGATTTAAAAACAATATTATTTTAATTTTTTTAATAATAAAAAAATAAATTCAAATCAAATTAAGATAAAGAGAATAGATTTAAAAGACCAGGTTAATTTTTTGATTGGTTTAATGTTGATCTTGATTCAAGTTTTAGGCCATAAAATTTTCAGCATCAACCCATCAACATAGATTGGATTTAACAATTTATGATTGCTACAATAATATCAAGGCATTTTTCCTTTTTAATTACATAAAGGTAATAAAAGAATTTTTGTTTATCCAATTTATAAGACTCATGTTTTGGCCCGTCAAACTCAAGCTCAATATTAGTCTAAACACAACTCAACTAACCTGGGTATTTAAAAAAAATGTTGCCAGAGAATTATTTCTCTCTCTTTTCCTTGTAACTCTCTTGTAAAATACTGAAGAAATTAATTCTAAACTGAAGTCTTTGTTCAAAGAAGGTTTAAAAAACTAGAAAGTATCCGCTCTTTTGTTATTTTCGATTAGAAAATTAATTATGGAAGGATTATAAAAGTGTTTGGGGCTTTTATGTTGATTTGATGATCAAATGATTTAAGGGAGTTAATTGAAGTATTAGGATGTTAGTTGGTATACAACGAATTGATTAGGTGACTAGAATTATGGGTTTTTGAAGAACAAATTGTTTAATTATAGGATCAGCGGATTTGAAGACTGGCGGATCGGAATTCTAGAAACCTTGATCAACCGGTCGACCGATTAATCTAAACCAGCCAACCAGTTGGTTTGATGCTACCAGTCGATAATCGGTCTAAATCACCCAACCGGTTGACTTGTGATAGTGTTCGATCACTTGGTCATTTTGGTCGACCAGTTGACCTAATAGTAAGTTTAATTGGGTCTGTTAGGTTCGATCAATATGAGATATGTTCGAGATCGATTGAGTGAATTTGTTTGGTATTATAATTATGTTTTGGTCTTCAAGTTTAGAGTTTTAATCTTTTATGTTATTTTGCTTCAGGTTATTTTTTAGTATTTATCTATATCCATTATAAGTTCTGTTGGTGTTCCTTCTAACGATCCTCAGTAGTCTTTGATTCTATATCATTTTTTTTCTTTCATTTTCTAGGTGAATAGGATAGTCTTTAATATGCATGTAATATAAATATTATATGATGAGTACAATTAATAAATTCTTGAATATCTATATATGTTGCTTTATTTCTTAAGTACTCATCCATACTTGATTTTATACTCGTATTCTGCTGAATTAAATTCTACTCGATATGACATTCATTTGCTTTTATAATTATGTGATTATTTATTATGTTTTAATATTAGATTTATCAACAACTTTATACTAACATAGCATAATTAGTCTATGTGCACGTAGTATTATGCATACGTAGCTAGTAAAAAAGGCACTAGCCTGTGGCAACTAATCCTGCTATAGTGATCAAAGCCGCAAACATCGTCTGTTATAAGAACTTTAGGGTTTTGTCTGTTATCTGAGCTAATAGCTTTGTCTTATCTCTGACATGTATTCCATTTTCATATGTTATTACGCTTAATATACGCGTGTGTATTTGTTTTAGTCCTTATACTTATAAATAATTAAAATGTATATTAAATGTTATTCCCTTACTAAGTTGGTTGAACTCACCCCTCCATGTTAATATTATTTTAGGTTCCTAGTTTTCGTAAGTAAGTTGACATTTGATTGAGAGTTCTTGCTACTTTGTTTGTTAGTATACCTTACTTGCTTCCACGAGGTTTTTTTTATTCTTTGCGATTCGATATTTTAAACACTCCACTATTATGTTGTTTTCATTAAAGTTTAGATTTTTATTTCAAAGATTGAATTTATTTAATGTAATAAGTATTTTGAATTATAAATTATTTTATTGATTTCAAGAAATATTTAAAAAATTACAAAATGCTACATAAATTTTATATTTATTTATTTTATAATATGTATATTTTAATGTTTAACACAGGTGAGATGTTACCACTTCTAATGTTGCTGGTCACATACTCAAGAATCGGGTCGTGATAGTTACCGAACATAAAATGCGTTTTACCTAAGTCATGGAAGAAGGAACCTTAACTAGGCATATGTTTTGAATGTGTCGAGGGAGACAGGCAGACATAAAGTACAGGCAGAGCATAGCAGCGCAGGCATGCAAGAGAGAATTAAAGGTTTTTTTTTTTTTTCTTTGCAATTTTCTGAAAGAATATAACATTTGCTGAAAGAATACAACATTTGCCATTTTCTTTCAATACATGATAAAGCTAACAACCACCTACCAAATTTCCTTTTCCCTTTTTTTTTTTCCTCTCCATGGAGATTATCCTCTTCCTTTTCTAGACCAATAAATACAAATTGAAGAGGAGAAAACCCTAGATAATTTTAATAAAATCCTAAAAGAAAAAAAAGAGAAACCGTATCAAATGGTTTCTGGTAATTAACGAGCAATTTCAGTTTGCAAAGATGCATTAAGCTCCATCTGTTCTGCCTCCCACTTAGCCTTGGCTGCAACCCCATCATGCACAGGCACATATTCCTGCCAAAATGAGAAAAAACAAGAATTAAAAAGAAAGGAAAAAAAATACCAATTCAAACAAAAAAATGTAATGAAGTACAGCCAGAACAATGTGATTACAAGAACCTACCTCAAGTTTCTGAACAAGCTCTTTAGCATTTGGGGCAGAGACAATAATACTGCGCTGAGAGGGCATGATGAACCCATCATCCACTGCCTTGTCTATGAAAGTCAGCAGATAATTGTAGTAGCCATCCACATTAAGCAAACCCACCTGTTATATCAAGAACTATGGTAAGAATTGACCTTAGAGTATACCAAACTTTGTGCCCATTTTGGAACGCGGGTGCGGTTGCATCTGCATTCCTAAATGAAAAAAAGCATTATTTTGATGCTTTTTATTTAAGAACACGGATGCAACCGCAGTAGTGCTCGCGTTTCCTTGAGCTTTTTATTTCAGTAGTGAACGCGGGTGTCATCACAGCCACGCTCACGTTCCCAAACGAAACTTAATAAACACAAAGTAGCTTTACAGGCTTGTCGTGGATGCCAAGTTGGGCCCATGTGATGACTTCCAATAACTCCTCCAAGGTTCCATACCCACCTAGTTTAATCAATAAAATATCAAAGATTACCATCAGACAATACATCATTTGAGAGAGGGAGGAGGAGGAGGAGGAGGAGGAAAGAAGGAGAAGAGGCCAGTACCTGGTAAAGCAATAAAACAGTCAGAATGGCGGGCCATCTCAGCTTTTCTTTGGTGCATGTCTGCTACTGGCCTGACCTCCCCTACTGTTTCTCCTGTCAGCTGCGCATAACAAAACAAAGCTGAGATGGCCCAGCAAAATAAAATAAATAATTATATGGAAGAATTCTAATTTGCGTACATACCTCTTTGCTCATCAGAGTTTTAGGGATGACTCTGCAAGAGAGAAAGCAACAAAAGAAATAGCACTAAAAATTAGCTCTTGAAAAAGAAAATGAAATTATGTGGCCCAGAAAGCTTGCTCCATAGCTATAATTCATTTACACGCATACCCTATGACATGTCCTCCACCTCGATGAACCTCCTGAGAAACTAATCCCATTAGTCCAACACTGCCTCCACCATAAACAAGATCCAGACTCCTTGAGACCTTCACATAGAATCAAAATTGAAAAGAAATTCAACATTTTTGGATTTAGAAGCTAAGGTTTTTTAGTGGCAATACCAATTCTTGGCCAAGTTCAAGAGCAGCATCACGGTAGCAATCTCTTTTGCCGGTACTGCTACCACAAAACACACAAACCCTTTTAAATTTCGATGATTTAACCGCTACTTTACCATCCTCCATCTCTCAGCTCTCTTGTATTTATTCTTTACGAGAGATTTTTCACCCAAAAAAAGAGGACACAACTATGCCAAGTGAGAGAGATGGATCAGCTCCATATATAGAAGTATCCAAGGAGAAAAGAGAGCAGGATAATTTCGGGCAACCTTGGAATCCTGTCATGCCACGTGTACATAACGAAAAATATATTTGCCAAAAACGCCTCCACCATACACTGGTCCCGTTAGATTCTTCAGCCCACTAATTTCAGCCCACGTGCACTCTATTTGCCAGCTCAGCAATCACGTAGTCCATAGCATTGACAAGACCTAGAGAAATAATTCAAGATTACAACACTATACATCCCAATGTTACTAAAACCCGGCTAGGCTTGCTAACTTGAGATATAACCCCAATCATATTATAAAAATTAAACTCGAGTGATTTGGTGGGTAAACTTATAATTTAATAAAAAAATAATTTTATTTTTTAAGAAAATAAATTTCAAAATAATAAAGTGTTGTCGTTACATCTTGAATGCTAGTGATAGCAGCTTTCCTTGCTGGTTTCCTGCAGGGATAGCAGCTCCCGTAAAATTAACTATAATCGTGATTAAATTCTCTATATGGTACACCAGACTAAAGCCTCTTAAACTCCAACGAGTGTTCACTATAACCTTGTTGCTTCCGCCATTGCCACTACCTTCTCTGACAGCGCTTCAATAGCCATCAAAGCTTCCCATCAAATCACTGCACATTTCGCGCCAAGAAACTACCCTTCATGTGGCATGCTCAATTTGAGTCGCCGCTTCTCGGCTATAACTTAGTTTCTCCGGCATAAATTCCCCTCATCGCAACTTCCAAAACATCGCATCAAGCCTGAACAAAACTCCATGCTAGTAGATCCAGGACTCGTGTCATGCAACTCAAAGAGGAACTCACCATTATGCAACATGGAAGTCGCAGCATCATAGAGTACCTACACTCTGTTAAAACAGTTGTTGATGATCAGTTTGCACTCATTGATGCACCTTATCTCAAGATGACATCACAATATATGTCCTTCATGGCTTGGGATCTGAATTTCACGACATTGTTGCTCCCATTCAAGAGTTACATGATTTGTTCCTTAGTCTTGAAGCCTATCTTCTGAGGCTGCACTCCTATGCACAATCCTTAGTGCTTACTGCCATTAATACTCACGCAACTTCAAGAACCAGCCCTCCTCCAATTATAAACCACCCAAATCAGACTTGAAAACCAAGCCTCATCAAATCAAACCATACAGGTACCATTCGCAATGTCAATATCGTTATCAACAAGGACACGTTGCATCTCTGTACCATTTGAAACATAGCATCATTTACCATGATCCAATCCTTAATTCATTATTCATAATGAATTTGACTTTTTACTTAATTATTCTAATTCACTGCAATATACAAGTTTTACTCCTTTTATATAACATAATCACATCCATTCAAAATTTATTTTCCACGCAAGATTATGTATTTTCTCTCTCATAATTTTCTTAAGCAAAAATAATTTTAATACATGCTAATTAATTTGTTTTCTCTTGGCCGACCTGCCTTCAAAGACACCATGCTTTTCTTCATAATTTAACACTTATCACAAGTTAATCTAACATTCTAACCCAATCGTTTCAATTCACCCTCCATTTGCATTTTTTAAAATTTCGAATTTTAAACCCTAACACATGTTCTGAAGTTATTATTTAGAAATATGGTTAGGCTGTATTTTTTAAAATTTTAAAATTATATTTTCTAAAAAATTTAAATTAATATTTTTTATTGTTTTAGTATGATGATATTAAAAATAAATAAATAATATTTTTTAATAAAACAATAATTTAAAAAACGATTTGCCTTGCGTAATATCCTTAGTAACTAGTGATGGCTTGAGAGTTTTCAACATCAAATTACACTAACAGACGCAATAGCAACCCATCACGCACATGAGAGATTTTACTGGGTCCCCTCCTTGTTTGACTAATATTAATCTCATAATTAATAAATTGGATCTGGTCTGCTAGTTGGATTTGATAAGACATTTTAAGGATCAGTATGTTTTGTTTTTACAGTATTTTCTCTTTTTTTTAACCGTATTTTCTTTTCTAAAATAATTAAAAAATATAGGGTAATAACCTAATATTTTAAGTTTAGATAAGCAATTAGCTCGTGTGTGTGTGTGTGTGTGTGTGTGTGTGTGTGGGGGGGGGGGGGAAGTTGGTGGTGAAGAAATTTTAGGTTTCATGTATGTGTCGACCACGAGTTAAATATTTTTTTCTGGAGATATTTTATTTTAATGAATAAGGATATTTGTTTCTTTAACGAGTCAGATATATTTTCTTTTATATTTTAGTTTTTTTAAAAAAATACAAGTCATATAAGCTATAAAAAAAATCTAGAACTTTTCAAGGAGGTTCTAGATTTTTTATATCCTCTAATACATATTTATTCTTAATTTTTTTTAAAATATGATTTTTTTTTAAATGATATTTACTTAAATATTGAAGAGTCCTCAAATTTATTAAAAAGAATCTTTATAGGTATAAATATTAGCCACTAATCATCTTGACTAAGAGAAATGGATTAGATCATCAGAAGAGATTAACCGATTATTCAAAATATAAATTTTGCTTTCAAGCTAATTGGATTTTTTAGGACATTGTTAATGCCAATCTAAAATCTTATTTGAGCTGAATTTTACTTTAAATTAGTTGAAAAGTTGATCTTGTAAATTCACTGATGACTTGATTAACATAGTATAGTTCATTTTATTTTTTAAAAAAAATTATTTATAATAACTAAATTTATTAAAAAAAACATTGTTTTGGAATTCACCAAAAAAGTTGTGACTGAGACTCAAAAACAACTTATTTCATCTTTTGCTATTATTAATTAATTTTAATTATATAAAAAATAAAAATAATAAAATTTAAATTTATAACTGTTTAGTTTTCAACTTTATAATACCATGTTAAAAATTTAATTTTAACTTAAATATTTAAGTTATTAGATGAAATTTTAAAATATAATTAGGAAGATATAATAATTTCACCAAAAAAATCTGACAATTTTGATAGAATTAAATTAAAATATGTTCAAAAAATTTTGAAGCTTTTGTCTCTCACAGTTCAGAGAACCACTCGATCAATTCTAAAGCTCGCGTGCCATGCCAAGAACAGTTTGAAACCAAGAAATCAAGCCACATCGTTCTCATAGAGAAATCCACTGGTTAATGTAAATTCCACTGGTTATTATCCAAACTCTTAAACAACTCATTTATTAAAAAGCCAAATGAAAGTCGCAAAACAATTATTATATAGACCTATTTTAATTATTACTATTTTTTTTTCTTTTTTATAGGTAAAGTTATCCTTTTGTCATCTATTTGTAAATTAAAATTAAGTCATTTTTAGATTATTTCAAATAAATTCATCCCATATCAATATTTATATAACTCTCACACAACCTTCTTAAATCATTCCATAACCTCCAAAAACACAAAAAATCACTTTAAAATCCAAAATCAATTCAAAATAAAAAAATTTCTTGAACTTAGATATGTTTTTTAAAGCACTTTCAAAGTAAAAAAAAAAAAACATCTAATTTAAACTCTTTTTATGAAACCATTTGAAACAAAAATCTTCTATTTTGATGATCGAAATCGTCGTAACGATACTTTTCTCTCTCTATGCCGGAATTTGACGATCCCCTCTTTCTTCTCCCACCCATAAAGGATTGAAAAGATATAAAAATAAAGTTTGATAATGAAATTAATTTTTCTAGGATTAGAGAGACCAATCATCAAATAGCTAAAAAAGATGGGAAACTCAAATATACTTTTCAAAGAAATTAAAAAATCACTATCTATTTTACCTGTGTTTTTCACTCTAGTTCTCTGACTTTCAATTCAATCCTTTCTTCGAAAAAAACATGCAATTGAGTATTAATTTAAGTTGAAAAAAAAACTCAATTGTGTAAAGAAAAGTTTAAAGATCAAATTGAAAATTTTAAAAATCACTATCTCAATCCACATTAAATATTTATAAGAGAATGAAAAGTAATTAAGAGTAAAGTGAAAACTCCACATGTTTTAACATGTTTTAGCTTTATACTTAATTAGAATAATGACCAAAATACTACTATTTTTCTTTCATCAAACTTCATATGAAAGGAATCTTTCACCTCTAATTCTCTATTGAGGTTCATTAGATGGATAAGATTTAAAAAATCAACTCTGCAATGGAATTTTTTTGAACATAATTCACACAAACAACATCAAAAGTTATAGAGATTTTTTTATGGATCAAAGAAAATTATAGAAAAGAAATATTTAAATTATATATTATTATTCTATTGAAAAAAAAAAAGAGAAAGAAAAATTGAACATACCCTTTTAAGAGATAGATTATTTCTTAATTAGGGTGATCTGTTTGTTTTACATAAAATATTTTCTCATAAAATGGTAATATATTTTTCAATATTTAGCTTAAAATTTATTTTTATGTAAGATATTTTTTCAATGATGGTTGTAAAGGAGGAAATGGTGGTGAGATAACGATGATGGCGGAGATGATGTGATGAGGTGATTGTGGTGGTAGTGCAAGAGAAGGTGGTGATAGTTGAAATAATTGAATAATATTGTAAGTTAATTATTATTTGTAAACTATTTTACAGAACTTCATAACCAAAAAATAGTTTCTGGAAAATAAATTAAATTTAAAAGTTGACTGTAAAATATTTTATGTTAACCTCTTTTCCTGTAAAATATTTTATGGGAAACAAATATAGAAAAATATTTTTTGAAAAATATTTTATGAAAACAAACACAAAAAAAATTAAAAAAATATTTTCTTGTAAAATATCTTACATGAGACAAACAGATCCTTAGGTTCATCCACTTTGATATGATAATTTGAAGATTATTCTCAATTAGATACATACACTTTGATGTGATAATTTGAAGATTACTCTTCCATGAATCTTCATACGAAGAGAGCCTTCACCTTTGACATGCAAATGAAAAACAGCAAAACACCTTCCCCACAAAGGAAATTTTTTATTGAGTGGATAATATCAAACAACAACCCATTTCATTGTGGACATTATTGCATATGACAAGGATAGAATGTATAAAATTTTCTGGTGACTCAATTGACATTTATGCAGTTCTAACTTCAAGAGATGGTGTTTAGCCTGGATCATGATTTGAACTTGGCAATTTAAGAAAGCAAGCATGGCCTATCACTAATTATATCATAGCTTGTACCATGATCTCATGCTCCACCATGAAAGCGGATGGCTCGAGGAAGCTGGCGAAAATGCGTGGTCTCAGGTGCTCCCTGATCATTTTCACCACATTTAGATCATTCTCCTTAGCAGAAGGAAAATGGAATGATGATAGGTTCGTTGATCCTAGCAAGTGTGTGGGTTTTCCGTGTACAACTTCTCTAGGTTTACTTCAAGAGAAAATGACCTTTGTTTGAGCTCTTTTGAACCATGGCAACCAAGCTAAACAAAAGTGAATCGAAAGAGGAGAAAGCGGCAAGGATCGAAGGTGTGGTTGGTGTCTCTATGATTGTTTTTGTGCGGTGGTGGCTTGTATGGTGGTGGTTCAAAAGATGACAAATCAAAGACAAAGGGATGCATAAAGTGAAGGTGGGTTGACTACTGATGGGGCATAGAGGCAAAAGGTCCAAGGGCGGTAGGCGCCTCGAAGTTCTTTGAAGTTTTTTAATTATGTAGATATTAGCGTGGACTTAGACTTTGAGAGATTTTCCACCTAAAACTTTACAGTGACATCATGCATGTTTCTTATATGTAGGCAGACATTCCCATCCCACCTTCCCATTTGATTCCCAAAATTCCACAGCGCAGCAGTAAAGTGAAAACTTCCATGGATGTTCTTACATGGTAGGGTTCTACATCAGTGGGTATATACCATCCATCGATTGAAAGACAATTCAGTAGTTTTTCTTCTAGATAAAAAAAAAAAAAAAACCATGTATTATTCCGGCAAGTCAACTCGGGATATGAACCGGTTCATGGACCAGTTCGAATTAAAAAAAAATAAAAGAAAAGGTGACTTGTTAACACGCAACCCCATCAATCCGGAGTAAAATACAAAACCAGAAGAAAAGAAGTTCTTCTTCTGCTCCCCTTGCTATCATATATTCTTAGAGAAATATGGATATGTGTGGCTGCAAGAATGATCTGAATCTTGAAAGCTAGCTAGGCCGAAGTAGATAGGTCGGACGGACCATTTAACTATCAATAAAATACCAATTTAATTTCAGCATTTTGATTTTCTTTTCATCGATTAGGTTTTAGTAAAACTTCAATATTTTAAAACCATTTGCATATAAAAAAAAATAAAAAATTAAATGTACTTTTTTTTATATCCTGATTCTTGTGTGTGTATCAATTATAGACAATAAGTGGTTCAATGGATCTACACTTTTTGGAGATTTGAATATGAAATTCTCAAAATAAAAATCCCACATCCTAATTAAATATTAGATGATCAAAATAATGCTTTAATTCACCTCAATTTCCATCGGCCATCACCAATTGAATGTGATGTTCAAGACTTTAAAGTAAGCCAATATTTTGGAGTTCCACCTTCCAATTACAATTTTTATCTTGTGTTCGTCATCTTCTATTTTCAAAAATATAAAGACTAATTATCTTGTTATTTAAAGTCATAACGGTTCATGTTACAAGTTAACTTAAATATTTTTTAAGTGATAAAAATAATATTATTTTGATTTTTAAAAAATTAAAAATAGTCACCAAGATTTTGAACAAATTTTTCCTTGATTAACTGGGTCATGGGTCAGTGTCAAAGATTAAAAAAAAAATTGATAATGTTAAAAATTAAAAATTAAATTGATAATTTTGAGATGTTTTTTAATGGTTTTGATTTGTTAATGTCAAAAATTAAATAGAAAAAAAGTAACATTTTGTCTTCTAGCAAGAAGCTGGCATGGACAAGGAGCCTTCAGAAGAATTTCTCGGAAGCTCCTTGCTCAGTAACTTAAACCATGAATCTAAATCCAGGATCATGTCCATAGAAAACAGAGGCACGTACAGTAGAAATGGCCTGTTCTGCTTTATTAAGCTCGACAGTGTGTCTGGTATGCAATTTTCAAGAATTGAACGTAGGCTGGCACCTCCCTCCCGTGCATGCAAACCTGACTAAATCAGTCTAAATCACCAAATATAATATTCAATGCCTACCTCTATCTGAAATGGAAGCTTCCTCTGGGACATATTTGGTACCCAAAGCTGTTGCCAGTAATTCTAGGTTCGTGCTACAAAGGATACTTCATTGTCCTTTTCCTCAAGATCTGAGATCTTGATCAGGATAGCCTGTCTTTCAAGGTTTTGTATAAAAACCAAGAGATGTTTTAGTCTGGTCACTAATGCCAATTACCTAAAAAATTGAACCCTCTATTTGTGCCTTAATCCTCTCGACAAGTGCCACAAAATTCTTGTATCTTTATTGAGAATGGCACTGCCTGATTTCAATGCTCTCAGAGACTTGCACAATTCTGCCAATGACCTCCTCCATTCACCAGAAATCCAACAAGTTCTTGTCAGCCAGAAACAAGAAAAATGGTTTCACGAAGTCTCAGAGGCATCTCTAAGAATGTTGGACGTGTGTGGTGTATCTAAAGATGTTCTTTTGCTTGTCAGAGAACATCTTCTAGACTTACAATTCACATTACGTAGAAAAAGGGTTTGCAAGCAAGATATTAGCACCGAAATTGCAGCCTATAATCTCTACAGAAAGAAGCTAAAGAAAGGGACATTGAAATGCCTGAAATCACTAAAGGGAATGACAGGCAAATCTGTAACATCAGATGCCTCACATGTAGACCACAGCATTGTGGTGGTTGTTGAAGTGCTAAGAGAAGTAAGTGTGACTGCCATCACCATTGTTGAATCTTTATTATCTCTCGTTTCAATTCCATGGCTGGAGCAGGGATCAAGTAAAGGGTCCTTTATAAGGTCCACGTTTTTGCGATCAACTGGCCAGAGACTGTATGATTTTTTTGATGAAACTGCACTTCATAGTGCAAATAAAAGATTGGAGGCAGTTGAGATTGCTGTTGAAGATCTTGAAGTTGAATTAGAGTGCATGTTCAGACGTTTGATCCAGACTAGGGTTTTGCTTCTTAACATACTTACTAACTAGGAAGGATAGCCTCTCCTTAACTCCCTTCGGCAACCTTGTTTAATCTGTAAACCCTGTGTTCAAGGGATTTCAGGTTGCTTTGCCATGGTGATCACCACTAATTAATTACTTGTTGGAGGAAAATTACATGTAACAGTAACTCTTTCATATTTTTTTCATGGATGTATCATGTATAACACAAATTATTACATTAATGTATTCTTTTTATTCTTTTCAAATAAAAATGAATAGTCCTATATATCCTTTTTAATCATGAAGCAAGAGTGTCCCTTGAAATAAACTCCTTGGGTTATATTTGGTTAGTGTTCCAAAATTTAAAAAAAAAATTATATAATGGATATCAACATATTTAGTTAAAGTTATAAAAATAGTTATATAAAAATAAATTTGTATCTGGTATAGTTTTGGGATGAATTTTTATCCTTTTAAAATAGAATATATAGCATCTCAATTGTTTTCGTTTTTTTTATCCTAAAACAACAACCAAACGCTATTTTACAGAAAAAAAGCTGGACGGCTTTGATGATGTTTGGGGCCAAAACTACAACAATGTAACATGTTTTTCTTATATCAAAATGTAGAGCTAAAACTTTTGAGAAAAAAAAGGTTGAATCATGCTGTTTACATGGCATGGTTACAACTTACAGTAAAGGCTTCTCTGTTCTCTGATTACATCTTCTAAACAAAAGATATTGGACACATAACAATTACATCATGCATGCATGCATGACAGTTAAACTATAGATTAAACCAAATTATAGATTTCATTAACAACAATAAATCACCAGTAAAATGATTTTTAAAACCAAGAAATTGTAACTTCTGTAGATCACTCAATATTGCATGGATAACCACTTACTTCGTGGAGAAAAACCAGACATAAGTCTTATCCAATGTGAACAGGATTTATTGCATTCTTTTTCGCTTTTCAATAAAGGATTCTTTTACTATCTAATAAAATTGCGAGCCCCGGCTGTTTTCTTTTGTTTTAATTAATCCTCTTGGCCACAACCAATGGTAGGCATCGTTCGGAAATGAGGTGGTTATTGATCATGATTTAATAACCATGAACACTGTGACCCGAACCATCACTGTTTGAAACAATGGGAGAAAGTTCACAATCTTGATTATAGGAAGGTAATGCGAGCACAGAGAGTAGTGATTTTACCATGATCTGCTATGATTCTGCTACGGATTTTACTGACCACAAGCTGAGATGAGCTGATATCAGCAAGAGCAAATGAAAAGTCTTCTGTATAACTTCAGCTTGATAATGAAAATCAAACAAAGTACCCATGTCTAGAGACGAATACATGCACACTAAAATCCATGCTCACAAACAAGGATGTTCAATGTTCACGAGAATCTTTTTCTGCCAACAATTTATTGAAAAGAAGAATGAAACGCAGCTATTCCCGACAACATCACCAACAACTCATGAACAAAAACTTTCACGCTTGGCCATTCATCTTCATTCTTCAATGGGATGCCTGCAATCAGCAAAATAAAAGTATGGTTGCCCCATTTCCTTGTACATTCTAATAATGGTAAAATAAATTGCTGACACAAAATCATAGGAGGATGAAAACAAAATGTTTGTCCAGAATGCCAGATGCCAACTAGAAATAGCTATGACATGCATACGCAATGACCAACAAACTAAACTGAACCTTCACTTTGTAATGAAGAACTAAGGCCAAGCCGGTAATGGTTAAATGAAAATAAAAATTAAATGACAACCATATGCATGATATTGAGAACCAAAATATAATATTTCTTCCAACTCTCTTTTTTCTTTTCTTCCTGGATCCCCTCTTGATATTTTTTTTTTTTTTTCAATCTGTTGCCTAAGATGTTGCAGCATGCCACTTCCATAAATGGGCTAGAAGTCATGAGAACAGAGTGGCCACACCAGTAAACACCTTCAAAGTATTCACGCATAATCAACCACAATACCATCCACCTCTTGAATGGGGCACGATGAAAGTGAGCAGTACATCAACCATATTCTGTTTTCCTACCTATTATGAAATTTGCATGAATAAATAGAAAGGATACCTTTCGGCCTTCAAGTTCATTAAACAACTTTCATTTGCATAAAATAAAAGAGGTCCATAATAATGCTTTTCTCCTCTAACCAATGTCATAAAATATCTTAATCCTCATCATTAAAATCACAGCTATTTGCTGCCAACTACTTGAATGGGGCACGATGAAAGTGAGCAGTACATCAACCATATTCTGTTTTCCTACCCATTATGAAATTTGCATGAATAAATAGAAAGGATACCTTTCGGCCTTCAAGTT
>Ga0325410_1003938_pt1 | contig 16679 bp, 6 predicted proteins | sample PopdelMetagenome_16_FD_206182 | JGI IMG/M metagenome (GOLD analysis project Ga0325410, IMG submission 206182) | Populus deltoides microbial communities from Bellville, Georgia, United States - Xylem-PdIQD-R3 | ecosystem: Host-associated > Plants > Phyllosphere > Stem > Wood/Secondary xylem...
TCATCTCAAGTTTGCATATTGTCTCCACGATATTCATTTCAAGCCTCTCAATGTGATCAACATTCAACTTGCTGGAGCATATATCTCTGAAGAAATGACTGATCTCTGTTAGTGCATCCCATATCCCCTTTGGCAACAAATCATGAAAAGCTAATGGGATGAGTGTTTGCATAAACACATGGCAGTCATGACTATTTATTCCATATAATCTGTATTCCTCGGTATTAACCAGCTTTGATATGTTTGAGGCATGTCCATCGGGAAAACGCAGACTCTTCAGCCATTTATAGACTAGTAGTTGTGCATTTTTCTCTAACACGAAGCTTGCTCTTGGTTTTGCGACCCGTGACCCATCCCAAACCAACTCCATATTTTTACAGTTACAGAACAACGCTACACTAATCTAGCCTTGATGTTGTCCTTTGTTTTCCTCTTCACATCCATGACGGTGTTGAAAATGTTCTTAAACACGTTCTTTTCAATGTGCATGACGTCAAGGTTATGACGGAGAAGATTGGTCTTCCAATAAGGAAGCTCCCAAAATATACTTCGCTTCGCCCAGTTATGGGTCAAACCAAAACCAGGAAACTTCTGCTTCCCTGATTGGAGACCAAACACAATGTCACCATACTCTGAAACAACATCAAACAATTCTTCTCCGGAAAGACACGGGGGTGCAACATCTTTTTCAACTCTGCCAACAAAGAAATCCTTTCTGTTCTTTCTGTACCTGTGATTCAGCGGCAAGAAGTGACGGTGACAATAAAAAAAAGAAGCTTTACCCCCGTTTGTTAACGTGAATGTCTTATTGTTCTCCATACAATATGGACATTCTAGCTTTCCATGCATGCTCCAACCAGAAACCATTCCATAAACTGGGATATCATTGGTAGTCCACATCAAAGCTGCTCTCATAACAAAATTATGTTTCCTCGAGATGTCATAAGTCAAAGCTCCAGAGGACCACAATTGCGTCAACTCATCAATCAACAGACGAAGACAAACATCTATATTTCGACCCGGACTGCTCGGACCTAGTATGACCATAGATAGAAACATGAACTCCGGCTTCATACACATTCCCGGTGTCAAGTTATAAACCGTCAGTATGACCGGCCAACAAGAATAAGGAGCAGCAAATGACCCGAATGGGTTGAATCCGTCTGTACACAACCCAAGACGCACGTTCCTTGATTCAGCTGAAAAGTGAGGATGCACATTGTTAAAGTGTTTCCAGGCTTCACCGTCAGAAGGATGCACCATCACTCCATCAACTGCATGATGTGATTGGTGCCATGTCATGTGCTCAGCAGTCCTTGGTGACATGAATAACCTCTGCAGTCTAGGCGTGATTGGGAAGTATCTAAGTTTTTTATATGCCACGAAAGTCTTTACTCTTCCAGTTCTGGGTTTGTAACGGGAATGCCTACATGTCATGCACTCGGTCAGCCCAGCATTTTCAAAGTAGTATAACATGCAGAAGTTAGGGCACATGTCAATTTTCTGGTATCCTAAATCGAGGGGTTTCATCATGGACTTGGCAGCATAGAAGTTCTCTTTCAGTTTGTTCCCCTCAGGTAAAATGCTTCTCGCCCATTCGATAATCTTGTCATAACCGGCCTCACTCAACCCGTGATCTGACTTGATGGTGAACACTTGTGCTACGGCCGATAATTTATTGTGGTTCGTGCAGCCATCCCATAATGGCTCGTCAGAATCTTTCAACAGATCAAAAAACCACGCTGCATCTGCATTAGGTTCTTCTTCTATGTTTGGAAATTCATTGGCATTACCTTCACTCATTCTCATTGCATCCATAACCATATTCCTGTAACGATTATTGTTCTCATTTCCAACTTCATGCATGTTGCTAGTACTAGAAGTTGACCCGACCACCCTTTCAACCATGCTCTCATTAGGAACAAATAGTTCTTCGTGTGCATACCAACATAGGTAGTCCTGCATGAACCCTTTGGTTAGAAGATGCATCGTTACAACATCTTGATGCAGAAACTTTAAATTTTTACACTTCCTGCATGGACACCTAATACCGCCATCAGTAAAATTCCTCGGGATAGATGTTGCGAAATTAATAAAACCCTGAACACCGTTACAATAATCCATCCTCCGCAATCCTTGCGGTGAGTCCCGATACATCCATGAACGATCATCCATGACTTCTGTTGAATCTCTATAAAACATAAAAAAAAAATATTGGTTTCTTATGTTAAATATTCACTATCAATTATCCAACAAACTAAAAAAACACTTATGTTAAATATTCATTATCAATTATCAACTATCAACGTTCATACATATAAATTTATACATATATAAATTTACAAAAATCACAACTTCGCAGTAGAATTGATAACAATTAAAACATTCCCGACGTTAAACAAGCTATAATATAATTCGGTGTAATTCAAACAAAATTTCAACAATTTACAAACAAATATAATTTGATAAAATATTCTAAAACAAACTATAACAACTACAATATTATACATTCATACAAGAAGTTTCTTTAACAAAATACATATACTAAAAAAACAATAAAATTCACATTTAAAAGTTAAAACTAAAAATGATAAATTTACTTACAAAAAATGATAAAATCCACAAGAATTAACGGATGTTGTGACCACGTACAAAAGTATAAGAAACTTGAGTGCTAGCTTGTGTTGAGAAGAGGGGAGAGTTGAGAGGGTGGTTGGCTGCAGTTTGGGAGGGGAGAGGTGGGATGTGGAAGAAGAAGGGGAAGAAGAAGGAGAAACAGAGGAAGAGAGAGTGTCGGCAAAGGCAATATATACTGGCGTTTACCAACGGACTCACTGACGGAATATTCCGTCGGTAAATTCGTCGTTGATTTCGCTGGTGGTAGCGACACGTCCCTGCTTGGCTGTCTGGTTTGAATCCCTTGGTATATTCTGTCGGTAAATTCGTTTGAATAAAATCCACGTCATCCCGCCGTTGCAATTTTCAAAAAAAAATTTCACGCTGTCGGCGATGCCGCTAGTATATACCGACGAAATTATTTTGTCGGTATATACCGGCAGAATTGCCGATGGAAAAATCCCATCGGCGAATTCCGACAGAATTTGAGATGGAATTATTTCCGTCGGCAAGTTTTACCGACGGAAAGTTTCTGTCGGTAATTCCGTTGGTGTTATCTGATTTTCTGGTAGTGATTTGTTCTTATATCGACAATATTGTCATTGGTGAAGGTACATCATGAGGTGACCTTCTGCTTTTATGGGTTCTAAAGTGAAGAGCTTGAGAAAAAGCTCGAGGTTTTGTTTGAGAAAAAATCTGTCTCTTTTTGTACACTCATTTTATCAACATAAATAATAATGAGTAACTTATTCTCGATATTATGACTCTTATGAAAAAAATACTCTTTGCATTTTGAGAGCATCGTTTATTGTTCCAGGTTGCTTGCTTGTTTGATTAGAAAGGACTTCTATAGGTACATAACGTGGGTTGTGGTTTTTGGCTATAAAAGAAAGGATTCATAAGGCTTAAAGAGTGTTTTAAGGTTTCAAAGACTGATGATCACTATTAGCAGTTCGACTCTTATATCTCTCATCTTTTCTTTAGTCGCTCTTCTTTGATTTGCCATTTTTTATTGTTTTGGTCAGGGCATACTCATTTTGTTTTTGCTATCACTTTTTCTTGTGATTTGGGCATGCCCCCTAACATTTGAGTTTCTTGGGCTCTTTTACCTTTTTGGCTTTCTCACAGCTTTGTCATCATTATTGATACTTGAAATTTCATTTGCCCCTAATATGGGGTGTGATCCTAGTTGAAATTTTTCATGAAAAAAATTTATTCACGGTTAACAAGGGATCATAAGGGATATATTCATTTTAGAATGTGAAAGGGATAATAAAGATGGTATTTTTTTCATTTCAAGCGCAAGCAATTAAGATCAATAAACTTTGATCTCATCTAGTGTGATGTTTTGGGCTTTGCAAAGAGATGCATTTCATGAGTCTATGAATAATGGATCCATACATATCATTATACATACATTTAAAATGATTGGCTCAAGAGTCATGGTGTGAGGGTGACTATTCATTTTTCTATTCATATACTTTGGTTTAGAATTTAGTCACTCCAATGAAAGAGTTGTTTGATTCATTTGTCATTCTACAAGTAGAATGTCAAAAAGTTGTTTTAAATAAACACCAAATCATTTTTTTAAATCAAAAAGCAAGTTTAATTTTTTTCAAAATTCCATTGGCGGAAAAGATTTTGGTAAAATAAATGAATTGAGCCTATGAGATCAATGCAAGGCTACAAAGGTGTATTTGTGAGTTCAGGAAACCTCTTTCAGGATTTATGACAACGTAAATCAAAGAAAGAGAAACAATTGAAGGACAAACTCATTATTTCATTGAAGAGGCTTAGCAATGAAGACCTTATGCCAACATCTTGGGCTATAACTTCTAGCAAGGTAATACAAAAGGGCTAAATACTTAGCAACCATTGATTGAAATTTTCTATCCCAATTGTTCATCGCTTATGAACTCCTCGACAGGGACATCTTTTCAATAGTCAGTTGGGGTCATATGTAGATCATTATTGACCTAATAACACCAAAGCTTTATCTTCAAGATACTTGATTTCTAGGAACCAATGTGAAAAGGTTAGCTATTGGAAGGGTAGGTGTTTTGGTAGTTATTTCTCTTGCCTTTGTAACCACCTTCGGTATTGCGAACCTTAATGTCCTTCCCTTTTCCAATGAAACCTTTCTTCCCAGTTGGGTCAGCAATCTTACTTAACCCGATGACTTGTTCAATCCTCTTAGCTATAACAACCAGGTCAATGAAATGTTGTGAAGAGCTTCTAACAAGATATTCAAAGTACGGGGATTTAAAGTTGTTGGAAAATAAATTGATCATCTTTTTTTTCCAACAAAGGAGGATTAACTTGTGCAACTACCTCATGCCACCTTTAGACATATTTTCTTATGGACTCCTTGTTGTCCTTCTCCATAACTTGCAAGCTTAACCTATCAGGGCTCACGTCCATATTGAACTTATATTACCTAATAAAGGCGTTAACTAAGTCCTACTTTTTCACCTTGGTATTGTCCAACCATATATACCAAGTAAGGACAGTGTCACTTAAGTTGTCTTGAAAGAAGTGAATCAACGGTTTCTTATTATTAACCACCTCAGTCATTTTGTTGCAGTATGCTTTGAGATGAGTTATAGGAAATTGAGTTCCATTATATTTAACAAATTTCAGCACTCTAAACTTTTTGAGAATGACCACGTTAGGCACCAAACACATCTCAACAACTTTTATGGGATCATATAGGTTAACCCCCTTAAATGTCCTTATCCTTTGCTTTAGGGCAGTCCATTTTTTCAGACCATCTTTTTTTACCATCTTGTATTTTTAAGGTTCCTTCACTATAAAGTCGATGGTAGACAACATTATTATGGGATATGCTAATTGAGCAAATTAGGAATACATAGTCTGTTGAGATTCAAGTGATACCTCATTTTCTCCTAGATTTTATAGATTGAAGGGAGTTGTAGGCATCTGTGGAGGCTGAGCTATAAATTTTGCTTTTTTGGATTTAGATCCGAAGGCCTTTTCAAGCAGACTAGTAAGCTTCACGACTTCTTCTCTAAGACTTTCTAACTTTTTTTAGTGTTAGGCTTCCAACTAGGCTTTTTCTTCATTTTCCATCTATCTTTTTCACAATCGAGTGTTATAAGTGTGTTTCAATGGAGAACCTATATTTCAACCTTCTAAATTAAAATTATGTAATTATGCACAAATGATGATGTTATCAACAAGGAAAATACAAATTCAATGTGGACTCGCCCTTCATGGGTTGACAACAATCGTTATTCATGGATTTTAGGAACCTAATGACGTTATCACGCCAACGAGGGGATCCTTGTCCAGCCTTGCTTAAGTTTGAGCTTTTGATAAACCTTTCGACTTTCAATTCAAGTCAGTTCCTTTTTGTCAACCATAACAGCTCAGACTCTTATATCCTATGTGATCACTATTTGCCACCCCATGGTCTTGAAATTCAAGATGCCACATGTTGGCCTTGCCATGGTGAGATTACACAAGGTACAACCTAGTAGGTAGGTTCTAGTCGTTAAACACATCAAGAGGGTAGGTTACTATCTAGTCTCAAAGGATCTCTCGCATGCTCAATGATCATCCTTGAAAGGTCGATACAAGGCTTACGAGTGTGAAGATAGAGGCTCTAAATAATATCAAATAGGCATATCAACTACTTCCAAGTAAATAATTAGGCGAGAATTGGATTGTTTCACAAGTCTTGGCCAAGCTAAAGCCATTAGGATACCGTTACTTCCCTATCTATCCTAAATTTAAGGTGTGTGGTCTTAAAGTGATGCATGAAAATATAAATAAGGATGCATGCTAAAACAGTAAAGGCAAGAAAATAAACCAATAAACATAACAAACAAGATAGAAATAATAAGACAAAAGGCAAAGTTTAGTCCTAAAAGTCCCCAGTAGAGTCACCATTCTATTGCACCCGACATCGCGGTGACCTTTAAAAATTAAATTATGGAAAAGAATATATTTTTGGTATTTTGTTCTTAGATGGAAAAGGTCTTATATAAGGAGTCGTCACCTAGTATTATGGTCACTAAGAACCCTAACTGATTAACAAAGATCTTATGGTATAAGACTGGTTACGCAAAAGGGAAGATATTATCACCTCTTAAGTGTCCTTTCTTAGGTAAGCTGCATTGCTGGTTTTGTCTTAAATTGCCAAGAGTTTGTTGGATCATGCTACCAATGGTATGCTTGTAATATTCCTGACTTTGGCACTAGTGAATATTCGAATACGAATACTTCCAACTCTGGTGATAGTAAATATTACATAACACAAAAAACATGATATTCCTAACTCTAGTGCTAGTGAATAAACTAGTAAATTTTGAATTGAAAGCAAAGCGCGCATATTTATTTTATTTTTTAATATATAAAAAAATAACAAGTATGTATCGCATACCAGATTCGAATTTTACAGCAAATATATAGTGAAATTATCGAAAAAGGAAAAAAAAAGTGTGAAGGACCCATAAATAAATTCAAAAGGATCCACAAATTTATTTTTTTGGAATTTTCTAATATTACAAAGGAGCTCGTTTGGCTAGATATCAAAACAAATGGGAAAACAAATAAAGGAGATTGGCATAAGGGTGTGTTTGGTAAAACACACCCTTGGCCCAAAACAAATTGGGTCAGCTGGGCCTCAGACCCAACCCGACCTCAACTTTTTTTTTGTTTTTTTTTTGCTGGGTCCATCTCAGCCGGGTTAGGCTGGACCCAGCTAGGCAAAACAACACACATGCGTGAATTAATCATGCATGTGTGTTGCTCAGTGTGAAGGTAATTATAATTACCTTCGCACAATGTTATGTAACTACAAAAGAAAGCGAGGAAGAGAAAGAACTTATCTAGTACGGGGAGGCGAAGTTGAAGACAATGGCGATGGTGTGCTTTGGATCCCTCTGTTCCTCCTTCCGTTTTCTTTCCCTCTGGTTCTTTCTTGTCTTTTGCTTTCTCTCGGTGCATCCTTTGTTTGTGTTAGTTTGTTCTGGTCTATGACTCTTTATGTTTTTCTCTCATCTATTCTTCTTCTTCGTTTGCTCCTCCAGTAGTTTCTCCTTTGTATTTCTTTTCATGTTTGTATTTCTCTGCTTTGTTTCTTATGTGTTTGTTTCTGTTTTGTCTTTCATCTTTCAGTTCATCGTCCCCTCGTTCTTTTTGTCATATGCTTCCCTGTTTTCCTCCTTCGTATCTCTATTTCCTGGGTTTTTCTGTCCATTCATCCTTTGTCTTTATTTCACCCCCACTGTCATGGCCTTTCTCTGGCTTTTATAAAGCCAGAGAATGACATGCATTCGTGCCTCAGTAATGGCATGCATCGTGGGGGCGAGAGGGATGTTACCACGATCTACTACCATTTCTGCTGAACCAGGATAAAGGAGATGAACAGTTTGCTTTGAAACGACGCTGTTTTGGGATGGGAATGGCCATTTGCAGTTTGGTCACTGAATTTTTGAAATTTGGTAATCAAGCCCCTTATTTAGAAAATTCCCTTCTTTTTTTTTCGCCCCTAGATAAATTGCAATTGGACCCTTGAATTTCGGCGCCATTTACAAAATGGTCATTGGTTTATAAGTTAATCAATTCAGTTCTTAATTGACTCTTTAACTTTTAATTCTTTCAAAATTACCCTTGAAAAAATCAATTAAACTCTCTATAGTACCCCACCTTTTTCACTTTTATCCTTGAACTTTAATTTCTTGCAATTTTGACCTGAATCAACCCCAAATTTTAATATTTCTTCAATTAAGCCCCTGATTTCATTAATTAAACTTATTCCAAGTTCAATTAAGTCCCCAAACTTATAAATTCTTCAAATAAGCTCCTGATTTCATTAATTAAACTATTCCAAAGTTTAATTAAGTCCTCAAACTTATCAATTCTTCAATTAAGCTAACAAAATTGACTTGCATACTTATAATTTCATCCTTATTAGTCCTCAAAACTTTCAACTCTTATTATCTTGCAAATTTTCATTTATTTATTTATTAAAAATTCAAAAATTAGGTTATGATAGCCATGTTTGGCAAAACCATCTTTTCTTTCCCTAGAAAATTGTCAAAATTGACTTAAGGGTGTGTTTACCAAACACCCCCTTAGGTTGAAAAATACTTAGTAAAAAGTTGTCCAAACAAACAAAGCCTTAAGTACACTCAAAGACACTAGTTTAACCATGAACTGAACCAAAAACCAAGGTTTGACCTAAAAACTAAACCGAAACAAAGGTTTAAATTAAAATAAAATAAAAGTTGAAAATTAACAGAAAACATTAATTTTTTTGTAGAAAAACATATCAAACACTCAAATCATGAAGAACACAAAGAACATTCATCAAGAACCAAGTAAACACAAATCTTAATCCAAACAAGTTTTTGTGCAATCAAAGGCAGGGTTTTATTTGAAATCATGCAAGGATCCATAATCTACCATCCATTCACTTCAGTTATCAAATAATCAACACAATTTTATCAAAATAAGTTTTGGTTTAAAACCAAAACCCTAGGATTAAAACCCCTAAAAACTTGTTGTTGATGCAAATAAACTCTTGATTATATCTACTTATCAAGTTGCCTGAATGGTTTAGTGCAAAGAATTGGAGCAAAACTGGTCCAAATCATAGGTTAAGACAATGTTCTTCCTAATAGCATAAAAAAACCAAACCCAGCAACCCAGAAATTCCCAACCTATTGTTAAATTCAGAACTAGCCTTTTAGGCTTCTGAAATATGCTTGAGCTAAAACAGAATTCATGTTTATGTTAATGTCTTGATTTTGCATATATGATTGAAGAACTTGTTTGAAAGTGAAATGAAGTGATGGAATGTGCAGAATTGTGATCTTGTTAAGCCTTTAAAGACAAGTTAATGCTTTGATTTTTTTTATGTGATTAATGATTTTGTATGATTATGAACCAAGTGAATGAAAATGTGATTAGAGCATGTTATTGTGAATATACTTGTGATAGAAATGATGAATTGCATGTGTAAATTAGGGATAAAATGAACAACAATGTCCAGCCAAAGGAAAAGGGAAAACCATGAAGAAAACTTTGCATGATGAGCACCCTTAAGGAAACAAGACATAGGATGGAAATGTGTGTAATATGAAATTACTATTAATTTGGGTTGATGAATTGGTATGATACAATTGAAAACATAAAATGGATGATTGTGGCAACATTAATTTTCAGTCTTGAAATGATGATTAAGAGAACCTTTAGAAAATGTACTTGTTGAGACTTGGTTGTGTATTACTTGATAACCTTATGATAAATTTGGATGTGATTTGGTTATGATCTATGTTCACCTAGGTTGCGGTGTCTTATAAAGGGGAAAGCTTAGCGTAGACCTTATACGTAACCTAGGGGAAAAGTAGAACCAGAAATGACTCAACTTTCGCTAATGACTTCTAAGTCGACAACGACTCAGTTTTCATGAATGATTTCTATTCCAGTAGTGATTTAGTTTTCGTTGACAATTTCTAAGTTAGCAGTGAATTAGTTTTCGCTGATGAATTCTGGTTTAGTAATGACTTAGTTTTTGTTGATGATTGTCAAGTCAATAGTGAATTAGATTTTGCTGATGAATTCTAGGTCAGTAGTGAATTAGTTTTTGCTGATGATTTTCTATGCCAACAGCAACTTAGTTTCGCTGATGATTTTCTATGTTAATAGTGACTTAATTTTTTCTGATGATTTCTGGGTCAATAGTGACTCAATTTTCATAGACGATTTCTTGGTCAGTAGCAACTTAGTTTCGCTGATGATTTTCTAGGTTAGTTGTGACTTAATTTTTGCTGACGAATTCTAGGTCAACAATGACTTAGTTTTCGCTAATGATTTCTTAGTCAGTCGTGAATTAATTTTTGCTGACGAGTTCTGAGTCAGCAATGACTTAGTTTTTGCTAATGATTTTTTGTGTCAGTAGTGACTTAGTTTTCGCTGATGATTTTCTATGCTTACAACGACTTAGTTTCATTGATGATTTTCTATGGCAACAGTGACTTAGTTTCACTGATGATTTCTGGGTCAATAGTGACTTTGTTTTCGTTGACGATTTCTTGGTTAATAGCGACTTAGTTTCGCTAATGATTTTCTGGGTCAGTAGTGACTTAGTTTTTGTTGCCAAAATGTCATACCAGAAACGATCTAGTTGTCAGTTATGATTCTAGTGTCAGCTTGACGTAATCCCACTACGAGACTCAAGAATTAAACACTAAGATTTCCGTGAGTAACATACATTAAAAATTAAGAAGAATGTCTAGTTATGATGACTTTCATTGTATGATTATATGATGTGTGGAACACTTAAATGTGAACATGTATAATCTTGGGATATGTATGGTATTGGTTTATGCGATTACTGAATGTGAATATGTTGATTAGTGATCATTTAATGTGTCAGGCGGTGCGACCGGGATCGGACCTTCGACCAGAAGAGGACACCCCATGAGAGAAACAGGTAGGTGGTCTTCACTCTTTTCTTAAATAATATCGATTCTCTGAAATGATTTTGTTATAAAAGAATTGTTTCTACCTTGTTATGACTACTAAATCGCTCATGGAATAATTGATTGGGTATTGTGATTAGCTTTGGCTAATGGCATCCGAGATGGATGACCAGTTTAGATATTGTGATTAGCTTCTACTAATGGCATCCGAGATGAATGACCAGGTTTAGATATTGTGATTAACTCTAGCTAATGGCGTCCAAGATGGATGACCGGGTTTGGATATTGTGATTAGCTTCGGCTAATGGCATCCGAGATTGAGATGGATGACCAGGTATGGATATTGTGATTAGCTTCGGTTAATGACATCTGAGATGGATGACTGGGTTGGATATAATAATTAGCTTTGGTTAATGGCATCCGAAATGGATGACCGAAATGGATATAGTGATCTAGCTTCAGTTAGTGGCATCCGAATTGGATGATCGGGTTTGAGTAATGTGATTCATCATGGTTAGTGGTGTCTGTAAAGGATGACCAGGTTAGAGTTAAGTATTTAACCGCGACCAATGTATCAAATTTGGTCCCTGCAACTTCTATGGATAGGTTGGGACATGTGAGTAAGGATAATATAGTTGACGAAATAGTAAGGGTTGTATTATGTATATATGAAGTAAAGAAAGGAATATACTCACTTAGGTTAATAAGGGGAAGCATAATATTCTTTTAGTTATTTATTGTCATGTTAAGATTGTTTATGATTCTTGTATTCATTTTGTACTGTAACAAGGATATCACACAACCAAGATGCGTAAGAGTCTCGTTCCATAGGTCTACATGTTTTGATATGAACTATGTATCCACATGTTTTAGATTTTATGTATTTTGTATACATAAATGCACTAGTTGTGAAATTATCTATCGACACTTTTGTAATCACTTGTAATTATAACTATAATAGAACATAAATGTGGACTTATGAATATGTAAATATAATGTTACAGATATATGTATTGGGTATTCTCTTTTATTAGGATGTTGAATTATGAAATCTTTTATTGCACTATACCAATGAATGAATTCTATTTGTTAAATCCCTGAATACTGTTGTGAGAAGCATCGATAATGTGATGACATACAAAAAAAAATTACCATTAATTTCGGTCATTTTGAATAAACATCAGATCATAAAATGATAAGAAATCTCGAGCTATTACAAAGCATCCGGAATCGGGACATCAGCGGAAGGAGCCCGAGCATCAGATGAGGTAGGTGTTGGTACCTTAAACTTGTTTACTTTAGTTGTTTGATTTTCTTGTTAAATTAATGTTCGCAAATTAGAATGAAATGAAAGGTTGGTACAAAGACCATGAATTGGATAAAAATGATTGTTGGAAAATATGATTGAAATGAAGTTTGTGATGGGTGATGATGGATAAAGGTATTATGGAAAATATAACTTAGTTGTCCGTAGAAACGAAAGCTAAGGGATAGTGAAGTAACTTAATCGTCCATGAAGTCGTAGATTAAGGAAATGAAAATTTAAACTTAGTTATCTATAATTACATCATAATCCCCCAAATATTAGGAAAGTCATAAATGATTTGACTTAACCTTTTAGTGATCAGTTTATCAGTGTAATTATTATCCTTTCATCAACAATGTTCCAATTTTGACATTATAGCATGGATCGTGTCTACTATGTCAAGTCATGTTTGTTCTCAACATTATAGTCATTGATTCTTTAAATAAGATTTGAAACTATTTTCAAATCTTGTTCCGCCTTATGCAAGGATTTACAATCAATACTCTTTGAGAATAGGTATAACATTTTCTTCAATTCATCTAAGGTGATGAATCCTCTCTTAATTACTTAAATACATTTATATAGTTCATGTTATACCCCATATCTGTCTATTTGTTATCATTAATTAAGACAACATGTAGCATGATTAAAAGATAACACTATCTATATAAGAAAACTTAGTGATCTAGAGTTTAAGGATCACTTACATAACTGTCATCTGACAAACATCTATATAATAGTTGTAGGTTTCCCTCATACCTCAATTTATAAGAACAACTGCTTCCTTTCATAAAGGAAAGATTATAATATATATCAATCTCAACAACTCTAATTAATATCCAGTCTTAATATAGCATTGACCATGAACATTTAGGAATAACGCTTTGATGCAATAGGAATCTCATAACTATAACATTATAATTTTCTTTGCAAAGCATTTTTGTCCTAAGAAATTTATCTTTACTATAGATTCATTAATTAAATATTATATTCATTAATAAAATATTTGATGAATATCAAAAATAAATAAGTATTTATTAATAAATTAAATATATTTACATGAACAAAGTCAATGTCACGTGTAACTAATTGATTAGTTACAAGGCCTATACACTAACATAAACATTTATAAACTCTAGTCTTTTCTAGGACATCTTTTGTTTAGCATGCCTTTATGATGATAAACTACCAATCCATGCTAATTATTTTTTAACTACAATCTCGTTATGATAAACTAAGCATATTTGCACACTAGTCTAATATATTTATAACCTTTGATTCTACAATCTTAAGGCTTTAATTTTATATATATTAAACTTTGTTTGGTTTATCATATGGGAAAAAATAGTAATCATATAGATTTATTTTAATATTATATGTTTTAATTTATAGTCTTTTGGTTTGCTTATAGCTTTACTTTTTTTTCTTTATTTAATTTTAGAAATTTGTTATATATCTTTATTTTAATATTATGATTTATCTTCTAAAATTGTAATTCTTGCAATTTATTTGAATCTCTTAGAGTTGTTGCATGATATATATTTCATGAACTAAGCTTTTATAAACAATATTTATATCTTTGTTTAGTGTATACATGTTACTTGCATACTTGTTGGTATAATCATGCATTTTGTCTTTCTTGTTTAAACATAATGTTTTGACATAATGCATTGTTTAATTTGAACTAACACAAACAAAAGTGTTTATTTTTATCTTGTATAATTTAAATATTTTTGTTTATCAAGTTTTTCTATTTCAAGTTTTATATTATTTTACTTGCTTGTTGTGGAGCTAAAATATTTATTTATAAATATTATTGGCTATTTTTTTATAATTTATATCATGTTTTTTTACTCGAGAATTGGTTTTTTCAACCAATATTACTTCAACAAGTAGTACTTCGGTAATGAGAATCCCATCATCATATTTTATGGTGCATAGTGAGAAACCTGAAAAGTTCAATGGATTGAACTTTAAATGACGGCAGCATAAAATGTTGATTTATGTACCCACCTCAAACTTGGTTAAGTTCTTGTAGGAAAAATATTAAGTTGTCAAATAATGAATTTAATTTCATTATTATAATAGTGGACGTATGGAATCATAATGAACTCATGAATTAAAAAAAAACATTTTGAATAGATTAAACAATACACAATATGATGTGTATAGTTCAATTAAGAGTGCATAGACACTTTGAAAAGCTCTTAACAAAAAGTTCAAGGTTGAAGTTGTCATTATGAAAAGGCTCATAGTCGGTAAATTTCTAAATCTAAGAATGACATCAAAGTTATATGGTTAGATTTGTTCATGTATACAACATTTTCATGTATATGTTATTGTTTACATATACAAAAAGTTAGTGCAGTGCATAAATACGATCTAGTAAGTTATGTCTAAGAAGATTGTGTTTTAAGCAGGGTCGTTTATGACCCCTTCAATCTTTCCTGGGAATTTACTTAGTGAAAGAATTATTCTGATATTATTTTTGTATATGCTATAGTTTATAAGTGAAATGATGATAATTGAACAAATTACAGTAAACAAAATAAGGCTTAACAAAGCAACCTAAGAAAATAAATTATTATTGAAGCCAATATCAATGAGGTTGATTACCTTGCTAATGAATTTTTAAAAATGAACATGTTTTTTGTTTTTAAAGTCAACTTGATTATACAATCCTGAGTAGTAGTGGGTTGATACTAGTGCTACAAGACATTTATACATCGAGAAGATGATGTTTTCTACTTACAAAGAAGTGGATGGACACAACTTATTAACCTTATGTTAGCAACATAGAGAACTTGTTAACCTTCAAGTTACTAGGTGACATCTGGAAAGCTTCTCACCTTCAACAATGTACTGCATGTTGCTAACATTAGGAAGAACTTAATGTCTAGCTTATTGTTGAGCAAAAATAGTTTTAAAATAATGTTTAAGAGTGATAAATTTATACTTAAAAGTGATAAATTTATATAAAAAAGGCATCATTATGATGACCTCTTTAAAATGAATGTAATAACCATTGATGAGAATAATAATAAAATTGTATCTTCTTCTTATTTGATTAAGTCTTGTGATGTGTGGCATGACAAGTTTTGTCATGTGAATTATAATTCTATGCAAAAGTTAATAAACCATGAATTATTGCCAAATATGATTTTTGATTAAAAAAATCATAAGTGTGAAATTTGTGTAGAATCAAAATTCATAAAACCTTATTTTCAAATCACTTAGATATTGATGATTTAAACTTTGTGCAAACTAGAAGTGAAAAAAGTATTATATTACTTTTAAGATAATTGCACAAGGTGTTGTTATAACTATTTGCTTAGGAGCAAGGATGAAGCTCTTAAAATGTTTAAATATTACATGAATGAAGTTAAAAATCAACTTAACAAAAAGATAAAAGTAATAAAAAGTGATAAAGGTGAAGAATACGAAGCATAAATTAGTGAATTATGTTCCCAAGATGGTATTATCCTCTAAACTACTACTCTTTATTCACCATGATAAAATGACATTGCAAAATGTAAGAACCGAATATTAATAGAAATAATGAATGTCATATTAATAAGTTTGAAAACACCTCAGAACTTGGGGGGAGTTAATTTTAATTGTCAATTATAAACTTAACAAAGTACCCCATAAAAATTTAAATAAGACACTATATGAATTGTGAAAAGGTAGAAGACCTTCTTCCAAATACCTCAAAGTGTGGGGGTGTCTTGCAAATGTAGAAATACTTGATCCTAAAAGGGTCAAGATAGGAACTAAAACTATGGATTATGTATTTATCGAATATGCATACAATAGTAGTGCTTGTTAATTTCTTTTATATAAGTCAATTGAGTATATTCATCCTATTACTATTATGGAATCAAAGAATGCTATATTATTTGATAATGTGTTTCCATGGAAGAAAACACAAGAAAATCATGTATTTAAGAGAATGATTTAAGACTAGCTCAAGTAATTATCATCAATTAGAAGATGATGAAGTTGAGTTTCGAAAGAGTAAAGGGGCAAAAATGACCAAAATATTTGGTCTTGATTTTTTAACATACTTGTTAGAAAATGAACCTCGAACCTACTCTAAGGCAATGTCCTGTCCAGAAGCTTCTTATTGGAAGGAGACAATCAATAGTGAAATTGAATCCATTATGAATAATCATACATGGAAATTAGAGAAACTTCTTCTTGGAAGTAAGCTATTAGGCCATAAGTAAATCTTTAAAAGAAAGATGAAAGTTGATGGCACTATTGATAAATATAAAGCTAAACTTATTGTTAAAGGTTTTAAA
>Ga0325410_1003940_pt1 | contig 16679 bp, 16 predicted proteins | sample PopdelMetagenome_16_FD_206182 | JGI IMG/M metagenome (GOLD analysis project Ga0325410, IMG submission 206182) | Populus deltoides microbial communities from Bellville, Georgia, United States - Xylem-PdIQD-R3 | ecosystem: Host-associated > Plants > Phyllosphere > Stem > Wood/Secondary xylem...
TAAATGTAAAGGGGAGAAAATATATATAGTTTAACCTATTTTGTTTTTACTTAGAAACTCACAATAAGTCGGAAATAGTTTTTCTCTTCTTTTGACTTTGCATCACTCATCTAATCAATCTGCAAACGTCTCTCCGACGCGTTCATTAAAATAGTAATTCCCATGAACATGGCTTTTCACGACCGATGCAGCCTCTCCTGAACTCATCTACTACTTGCCGAGTTATGGTTATCGGCACCAAGGATCGAGGAAAGATTTGCTCTTTATTTAAAAAAAAAACTCATGAGACTCATTGATGTTGTTAGTAAGTTTATTTCACACGTCTGAATACGAATAAAAAAGATATTGTATAATAAGAATTTGTTTATTTTAAAATTTTAATTTTTTTTTAAAAAATAATATATTTTTTATCATAATATATATTGTTTTAATGTTCTAATGTTAAAAATATAATTTTAAAAATAAAAAAATTATTATTTCAATATATTTTCAAACAAAAAAAAATCACTACCATAACACTAAATAAATTCCAAAACTTCCACTGTATATTTTAGTTTGGATACAAAATTTAAATATCTTAATTATTAAATAAGTTGATTTATGATATTGAGTTTATCTTTTAAAAAAAGAGAGAGTAGTGGTTTAATATTTTATGACATACAGCAACTAACAATGTTAATTTAATCAAAACAAATTCACAGATTACTCCCTAAAGAATCTCAGGGGGCAGAACTATAAAATTCATCAATGGTATGGAGCTAGAAATCCAATCCAATCCAATCTGCAACCTCAGAAATCGATGAACATAATACAAGCGAAATCCTTTCGTAATCGGAGCACGAGCTACTTTATCTCGTGGGGTAGTATTTTAATGGCATTTCCACGCCATGATAACGCATCAAAGAACAACAAGGGCAAGGGAGATTCTTTTCTAGATTAAACAAAAGATTAATTACCTTGGCCGATAGATTCTTCTCATTAATTGCTCATTAATTTCAGCGCTGTGGCCATCCTTTCAACCACAAAAGATGGCACTCCTTAATTGAGATAAAAACAATGCATGGTCCATTCCATTTTTATTAGTTTTCGGGGATTTTTTTTATGAGAAGAAAACAATAGGGGCACTGCCACCTATCAAGAATTCAAGATAGTGCTGCTGGTATGCTAGACATATTTGTCAATAAAAAAAAGAAGGAAGAAGAGCTTGATTGGTTATAAGGCCATGATTGCCTGACAAATTTCCACGAAACAATATTTGCATTATTGGAAGTAAACAACCATCTGGGGTCCGCAAAAAAAGTGAGCAGGCAGGCTTTCTTGTTTGACTAATGTATTAGAGAGAAGTGTTTCACTTCTGTAAGATTGAGGTTGGGTGTCTGTGTTCGGCAATGGCTCATGTTGTCCAAAGCCAGCAGGCAACACTAGAGAAGCTGAGGAAACAGCTTGCAATTGCTGTGAGGAGTGTACAGTGGAGCTACGCAATTTTCTGGTCACTGTCAACCAGACAGAAAGGGTACATTAGTTGAACTATTTCACTTTAAACTTTTAAACTACTTCTTTTCTTCTTACGGACGATTCTTTGTTGCAACTCTATTCTTATTTCTCGATTTCCATATCTGGGTATTCACATTTAATGATAAAAATACCCTATCCAAGATTAAGAAGAAGAAACAAAATTTCCCTTGTCCGCAGTAGAACTTAGAAGATTATGGTTTGCTGCAGCAGATGTTTTTTTTTTTTTTTGTACAGAGGAGAGGCTAGAACACGAGAACTCCAGAGGGAGGGGATCCTACTGTCAGCTGAGCTATATGCTCATCGGCTGCTGCAATAGAAGTTGACCACTAGAAGTGAATAGACTAACCGTTAGATTTGTTTTCTTTTTCTCCCCACCCCTCATTTACTTAAATTTGATAAAAGAAAGGATTTTATTGTTGAAGAATGTATGAAAATTAGGGCTGTGAAAGTATTCTTCTTTTAAATAGATAATGCTAGGATAGTTTTAAAGACACCTCCTTTCTCTTGGGTAACACAATGCAGCATTGAAAAGTTAATTGAGATTGCTTTTCATTTATGTCCTTCAATGCTTATGCTGAGAAAATACAACGTGATCATGTTCTTTTAGGGTACTGGAATGGGGTGGTGGGTACTACAATGGGGACATCAAGACTAGGAAAGTTCAAGCCACGGAACTTAAAGCTGATAAAATAGGCTTACAGAGGAGTGAGCAATTGCGAGAACTCTACAAGTCTCTCCTTGGAGGCGATGCTGGCCAGCAGGCTAAGAGGTCTTCTCCTGCATTGTCTCCTGAGGATCTGTCAGATGAGGAGTGGTATTACTTGGTGTGCATGTCCTTTGTATTCAATCCTGGTGAAGGGTACTAATCTGTCTTTCGCTGATCCAAGGATCTTCTCATTTTCTATTTGGGTAATGTTGTCATATAATTATGCTATTAGATGATCGTTCTTATTTCTATTTGCTGCACAGGTTGCCAGGAAGAGCATTGGCCAATAAACAGACCATCTGGTTGTGCAATGCTCAATATGCAGATAGCAAAGTATTCTCTCGCTCTTTGCTTGCAAAGGTTGGTTTCCCTGGTTGAGATCTGTTTCACATTTAATGCAGATTTCAACTGATCTTCATACCTGTAATGTCTTATATTCTATGAAAGAAAACTGACCTTTTGTTTTTCCGTGTTATGTTTTCTCTGTGACCGGACCATCACTGACCTTAGAGTGCATCTATTCAGGTAACAACAGATCTATTTCTTTATGAATACATCATGTGAATGCTATGGACACACTTACACAGACTTGCCCCTGCTTTGGCCTTTGCTGGGAAGGTCTTTGTATAAAAGAAACACATAATTCTAATCTATGCACGCACTCACCCACCCATTCATGTCCCTGCATTGACCTTCTCTGTTTGGCCATTTTGCTTTGCTTTACATTGCTATGCGTTCTTTTTACATGTTACTGAAGTAAGACAAGCGGTCACATGATAAGCCAATCTCAAACCTGCTATAATAAGATATGCATTCTTTTTACATTGCTATGCATTCCTTTTCTGAAGTATAAACTTCAAAAAGCAATGTTGCACCTGGCTGGCATATGATAAGATTTCCCTCGTCCTTAGTGCTTTCAACTGTCATATACAACTTTGCTTGCTAATTTAAGGAGAAAGCTATGTACCTTAATGGGGCTTTTTTAAAAATCGTCATTTCACCTGCTTTGAAATTCAACACCCATAGCCCAATTCACATATTATCAAATACAGATGTGTTATCTTTCTGCTCTAACATCACTTGGCTTGTGACTTCAATTTTGCAGACCGTGGTGTGTTTTCCCTATCTTGAGGGAGTGATGGAGCTAGGTGTAACTGAGCTGGTAATTTCCTCTCTGGAAAAATAGATCAATGACTTTCTAATTCAGAATATATGTATATAAGCATGCATGGAATGGAACAGTTTATAAATGCCTTCATTGCGTTCTTGCTTCTCTTCTTGGCTTGTTTCAAGGTCACAGAAGACCCCAGTCTCATTCAACATATCAAAGCTTCCTTATTAGATTTCTCAAAGCCTGATTGCTCTGAGAAATCTTCCTCTGCTGCTCATAATGGAGATGATGATGAAGACCCAATGTCTACCAAGATCAGCCATGAGATAGTTGATTCATTAGCTTTGGAGAACCTGTACACCCCAACAGACGATATAGAACTTGAGCAAGAGGGAATTAACGATTTACATGGAAATTTGCGTGAAGAATTCAAAAGGAACTCTCCTGATGATTGTTCAGATGGCTGTGAGCACAATCACCAGACTGAAGACTCCATGCATGAAGGTTTAAATGGAGGTGTTTCTCAAGTTCAAAGTTGGCATTTCATGGATGATGAATTCAGCGATGATGTTCTAGATTCTATGAATTCGAGTGAGTGCATATCAGAGGCTGTAGTGAAACAAGGAAAGGCCGTACTCTCTTCCAAGGAAAAAAATGTAACCCGCCTTCAGTCGCAAGTATTTCAAGAAGGAAACCACACAAAGTTGAGCTCCTTCGATCTTGGAGCTGATGATGACTTGCACTACAGAAGAACTGTGTGTGTTATTCTGAAAAGTTCAAGTCAATCAATTGAAAATCCATGTTTCCGAAGTGGAGATCACAAGTCCAGTTTTTTTAGCTGGAAGAAAAGAGCAGTTGATGGCGTTATGCCACGGGTACAACAGAATATGTTGAAGAAGATTTTATTTGCAGTACCTTTGATATATGGTGGCCACTCTCTTAGGTTCGACAAGGAAAATGGAGGAACAGATTGCCTCAAGAAATTGGAAGGCTGTGAAACGTGCAAGGAGCATTATAAATCAGATAAACAAAGAGTGAATGACAAATTTATAGTACTCAGGTCGATGGTTCCTTCTATTAGTGAGGTAATTAAATTGCCTTTGTTGGAAATCTTTGTTATTATTGAGACTTTGATAATAATTGGAGTTTTCATAATTCCTTACACTTGTGTTACTGTAAGAAACTGCAATACATTTTTGGAGAGCTGGAAACCAATCTCCAACTTTTAAATATGTATGCTCAACTGATTTTATGCTGGTTTTTCTAATTAGCTACAAAGCATTTATGCATATCTTTTCTTCTCAACAACTTTTATGCTGAATTCTGTAAACTGGCTCTGAGATAATGTTATTTCTGAGAAGTTCATAATTCTGATCCATGAATTTTTATTGATGCTATTCATTAATAAACTCGATCATAATTGTTCAGATTGACAAAGAATCAATCCTCAGCGACACCATTAACTATTTGAAACAGCTTGAATCAAGAGTAGCAGAACTAGAATCTTGCAAAGGCTGGATAGATCACGAGGCAGGACACAGGAGGAGTTACATGGACATGGTAGACCAGACATCAGATAACGACGACTTCAAGAAGATTGACAATGGAAAGAGATCTTGGGTAAACAAGAGGAAGGCCCTTGACATTGATGAAGCTGAACTAGAGCTTGATGGGGTTTCTCCCAAAGATGGGATGCCCTTAGATTTGAAAGTATGCACGAAAGAGAAGGAGGTTCTCATTGAGATTAGATGTCCTTACAGGGAGTACATGTTGCTTGATATCATGGATGAAATCAACAAACTGCAGTTGGATGTGCACTCAGTCCAGTCATCCACTCTTGATGGCATTTTCGCATTGACCCTGAAATCTAAGGTTTGTGCCGAAGATCAATCTAGTTGCTACCTTTCTACTTATCTTTTGTCTTTCAGATGCATTAAGAAATCCATAGCTAAGAAGTGTGAGGTGCACTGACTTCGGATGAGATTAAATATGATGTCTACTGAGAATTGTAATCCAAAACTGAAATAGATTATTACCATTATAAAAAATACGGCCTTTAGAAGAAGCCAGTTGTCACTGAAGTTGTTTCTGATACATACATCGATGCCTTTTTGTTGGAAAAATGCTTAACTCTTATGAACTTGGTTTCAGTTTAGAGGGGCAGCAGTTGCACCAGCAGGGATGATCGAACAAGCACTTTGGAAAATTGCCGGCAAGACTTGAGTCGTCATATATCAACTGGTACTTGGATGGCTTATCCATTCAGTAGAAATTAGTTCCTAGATTCTCATGTATCATGTAGCAGTAACTGCATGGCCTCGAAACTGCATAACTTCAATTTCCCTCTTAACCTTCTTTCCATTATCAAATGTTCTACCTTAGTGCTTGCTAATTAGATCAAGCAGTGACTTGTTAGAAGTGGTGGAGGAATCAAATCTTTCAGCGTAATTTTCCTACCAATTTGGATCTCATTTCAATAAAGTGTTGTTCTTAATGATACCGTTCTATCTGTTGTGCTGCCGATTGATTCTCCACGTCCATCATCATAAGAGCTAGTAACCCTGTTAAAATGGCAAAAAAAAAAAAAAAAAAAAACCAAGATGACATCCTGAATAATTAGAATAGGCTAGAAAATTCGAGTAATCGTCATCCTAAATCACACTCAAGGAAATCCCATTGCACCAAAATCTTCAACACTTCAGCATCTTAGTAGCCATTTGAAATACGTTACTTTACAAGAGGCACATGGAACCCTGACTAATGCTATAATTAGAATTCTCAAGCAAACTCAAATTCATTATATCTCAGATATTCCTGTAAAATAAGATGTAAATAACCTATAATCACCTGACCAGGTGCAGAATTTAAAATTTGATGTAGGAGAGTATATTGTTCTATTTGCTTTCCCCAACCAGAGACAAGTTGCTGAGTGCCAACTTCAAGCATTCATAATTAACATCTCATTCAAGCATTCATGTTCTTCAAGAAAACAGCAAAAATGTAGACAAAAAGGAAACACCACGTTCCCACACCGTGGACCCCCCAGATAAATCCAGTCCAGTGTATAGCTTTACCGGTATGGACCTTAAAAAGATCAACAAAGTATAATAATTAAAATGATTGTTAATAAAGTTGGAGAAAACTTCTTCAAAGGATATGTAACTTTTCACGGGCAGTTATTGGGTTTTTGAGATTGAGCTGTTTTAACATGGTTTTTAAATTTGAGCTTTACGTGAACCTGCGAAACAAGTTTTTTGATGGCTCTCGAGACCCTCTACTTAGTATTTAAGTTACTATTAATACAGATAAAGAGAAACATTTACATTTGCAATGATATGTGTCTTTGCATGAAAGATACAAGAGATAATCAGAGGTTGGGGGAGAATGTAAGCTCCTCTTATCTCTATGTTTTTGTGAGTGAATTAAGTTCATGACTTATTGTTAATCACCTAGGAACTCATGAGATTTTATATATCCAAGAATCTTTTTATGTAATCATGTAGAATGATTACTCTCATGTTGATGGCCGCATTATTAGTGTGAACGGTCACACTATCATTGTGGGTCATTGCATTATCATTTTGTAAAGGGGGGCGTTTAGGTTGGTGGCTCTGGCATGAGCATGCCTTAACACCATTTTATATGTCTCATCATGTTGAGGAGTCACGTTAGCATTAAATACAAAATCATCCAAGACACGAAAAAATAAGGTTATGTCCTGTAGGACCTAATCTGATTCCACACCACATGAATGGTGGGCTTGGGTAATCCTTAATCGAACCTACCAGGATAGGATTGGGTTCGGGTTTGAGCCCCCCCCACCCTTTTTAGTTGGTTGTTTTAGGCAAGAAGCCTATCACTATTGAGTAGGCTTTATTTTGGAAACCCACCACATTAGTACCCCCAAGTCTTTGTGTTTGTGGTGATACAAAAACTTAGAGTTTCATCCGAATTATCTTTCAAAAGGTGTTTCTTAGATGAGCATTTAGTATGTATATTTTACCTTATGTATATTGTCATTGTATTGTGCCTTCTTATATTTTTTTTATGAGGTGTTGCATTTTTATTTTGATCCACTTAAACCTAGGTCCAAGAAACAATCCAAACAAGAGTCTAATTCATAAAAGAGTTAAGTGTCTCATTTGAATTGAGTTCTTAGGAGTTAGAGATAGCTACTCAGCTCTAGAAGGTGTCATTAATATTATAACAAGTTAGGTAGGTAAGAGTATTAGATGTAGAGGATAGAAATTCATCTAAGGAGTGACTTGTTCCTGGTGATTATACTAGAGGAGACTAATATAAGGGTTGTTTATCAAGAATCAGATTAAGGAAGCCCTTCAGGATAAAGAATATTTTTCTTGTTTTTTAGAATTTGAGCCGACTTTGCTTTTCTCTGATTTCGTTTAGACTTTTTATAGAGGTGATTTTGACAGGTAACCAAGATTTGAGACTGAATTGGAGGGTTGTTATAGAACTAGGGATTGAAAAAGAAAAGGAAAAAGAAAATATGTCAAGCTCATGACCACTCACGTGTTAATGCATTGAGAAGTGTTCCTTGTTTACTCATGGAATGCGCAACTACTTGTAGTGGTCAATTGGATAGTTTTTGATGGTGTTAGGTTCTTCTCAAAAGAACAATCTTTATTGTCTAGTGTATGTCAACAAAAAGTCAACGGAGAAGGAGCATCATTATTGTTTTGGTCATGCCTTCTTTTTCTTACTTCTTGCTCGAATTTTTCGCGATCTTTTTTTTTTTAAAATTTTAGGCTTGGTTTTAGTTACAATGAGCTCTGGTTTGAGTAAATTAAACACTCATTTTCGGCGTAATTTTAGGCACCTTTTTTTTTGTCGATTTAGACATGATTTTCGGCCCATTTTTAAAGAAATTTGGGCTTGGTTTTTCAGATCACCTAAATGAATAATGTCTAATGGAGAGTATACCTGAATAGAGACATGGTCTCTTGAAGACTTATAAAGATTTTTCATGGAGACTGTTGGAGGACTTTTCTAGGAGAAATTGCATGGAGGCTTTTTGAGATGTTTTATAGAGATAACTTTCATGAAGAATATCTTGAGTTTAAGCTAGGTTATCTTTATACTTGAATAAAGATCGTATTATACCCAGGTGGTTAGTTTTACATACATAAAGGGGTTATTCATACCTGAATGAAAAATCACTTGGAGATTTGTGGAGATTTTTAATAGAGATATAGAGTTTACATGTGGAGATATAAAGATTTTAGGTGGATACATGAAGATTTTTTAGGAATACATTGAGATTTTGCTTGGAGACATGGAGATTTCATGTGAGATATAGAGATGGTGACACTTTCTTTCATGTCTACGTCCATTAGGGTCTAGAGGTGGCTGAGATCTTAAGTTACTTTTAAGTGGTTAATAAAGTCTTCATGAGAATCCTAAATTTTATATTAATTGCTAGAGATCTGGAAGAACTAATGTACCTACTACGTGAAGGTCTATTATTTTCTAATATCTTGGATTTTTTTTTTTGTTTTCAACCATAGATAAAGTTAGGAAGTAAAGGTAAGTGAACTATCTTTTGTTCAATTCTCACAAACAAAACCACTGCTGAAGTTTAAGAAAACATCAAATAATTATTGGCCTTTTCATGACTAGTTGATGAGTTTTTAAGATTAAGCTATTGAAAGTGGTTGTTAAACTTGAGCCTTATGAGCACCTACAAAACAAGACTTTTGATGGCTTAGAGGATATTTCGATGCTTAAGTTGGCAATTATATAAGAAGAGAGAAACCTTTGTGGTGATGTGTGTACTTATAGGAAAGATGAAAGAGATGATAAAAGGTTAAAGGAGAAAATATGAGTTCCTTTATCTCTACTAATATTTATGAGTTAAGCTCAAAACTTTCTTTCACTATTCATCAGCTTATAAACCTTTATATACCCATGAATCACATGAATATACTTGTTATGTGTTCATACATGATGATGATTACCTATATTATAGATGGTGGCATTATCATTACAGGTAATTGCACTGTTATTATAAAAAGCTAAATTATTACCTTATAAAGAGAAACATTCAGGTGGGTAGTTCTAGCATAAACATGACTTAATGTCATTTTGTATACCCTATCATATTGAGGAGTCATGTCAATATTAAATACAGAATTGTCCAAGACATGAAAAGAAAAGGGTTGGGTCTTTCAAGCCTAAATCTAACCCTTACCAAATGAATGATAGGATTAAGTAAGCCCTTATCAAACCCAGCAAAGTGTAAGTAGATTAGAGTTTGAGCCCACCTTTTTTTATTTTTTGTTGGTGGCCTTAGATAAGAGGCTTATCACCATTAAATTGGATTCAATTTGGAAGCCCACCAAATTAGTACCCATTCAAATCTTTGTGTTTATGGTGATGTAAAGACTTAAACTTGGATCTCAAGAGCACCTGCAAAACAAATCCCTTGATAGTTTAGGGGATCTTTTGATGCTTAAGTTAACACTAATGTAGGAAAAAAAAACCTTTGTGATGATATGTGTGTTTGTAGAAAAAAAGCTAGAGATGATGAGGGCTGAAAAAAAGAATATGAGCTCCTTTTTAGCTCTTTGTGTGTTTGTCAGTAAGTTGAGCTCGCAGCTTGTTGTCTATTACCTAATAACTCATAGATCCTTATATATTCATGAATCATGTGAATCTACTCATTACAAAATCAATAGGATAATTATCTTTGTTATGGATGGTATATATCATTGTTGTTATAGATTATCGTACTGTCATTGTATACAATTGCATTGTCATTATGGGTAATCACACTATTACCATGTAAAGTGGTACATTTAGGTGGTTGACAGTTCTAGCATAAGCGTGTCTTAACACTATTTGATATGCTCATCATGTCGAGGAGGAGTAATCATCCAAAACATGAAATAGAAAGGGTCAAGTCTCCCAATGCCGAATCCAAGCCCACGCCATGTGAATGATGGGCTAGGATAAGCCCTCACAAACCTGCCAAGGTAGGGGTGGGTTCGGCTTTGAGGCCATCCCCTTTAATTGATGACCTTGGCAAGAGGCCATCACCAATATTGAATTGGCTTTGGTTGGGAGGCTCTCACATCAATTGTACAAAAATATGATGCAATATAAGTATATATTATCTTGCTGGGAGCGGAAGGGCATGCTTTCAAGTGTGAAGAAAAACATAATCATTCACTCATTAATAGAAAGATCAAAGTAGGGTTTGGCTTTAGAAACTGGGCATCATTTGCATCGTCTCTTCTGACATTAATCCGTTGATGTCATAAAGGAACATTATGGTTTTGGATGCCCAATTTTCTATGGAATTAAGGCAACCCTGCCAATTATTTCTGACCTAATTGATCGCGAAGGAATAGAAGTTGGATATCCAGATGATCTGTCAAGAACAAATCCATTAAAACTTCTAGATTCTTTTGGAGTTGGCCATTATTGTATCTCCATTTATTGATAGGGCCATTAATACAAGAATTATATAATACACGAACACATAGTTGGAAGTTGGAACTCCAACTGTACAACCTCTTCGACATTAACTACCAACAGGTCATTGCTCTCAGACTCAGCTAACCCCTATTTTGTTGGCTTCTTCACCTCGAACTTGAAATCCCTCAAGACAAACCATTCACTGACTAAGAGCTTAAAAGTTAAGAAAGGCGATTGCTGGAGATATCTGACATAAACTACCAAGTTTAAGATCCTAACTTCAGAAATAAAAGATTACCAATAATATGACCAGATACACCGGGAAGAAATTGAACTTGGATTTTTTAGCCATGACTTTCAGAGACTAATACCAGCAAAATCCTTAACAGTGAAGCCAACCTTTTCAAACTTACCTCTTTCACTGCTCTCTCTGAACTTCAAATAATCTGAACAAACAAAGGGCTCATAGATTCTCGCATTTCCTTCTCCTACTACTTCATTTGGTGCCATGATGACCTTCTCATCCTCGAAGCACCAAAAAAAGGCAAGAGAAAGACGGTTAACTGGCTTCTTCAAAACTATTCGGTGTTCTGATGATCTTAATTTATCATTGCTCCAAGCTTGCAACAAATCTCCTATGTTTACCACCAAGGTTTCCTCACCTGGACTTATATCCATCCATTTCCCTTCCCTGGATTTCACCTGCAGGCCACCGACTTCATCCTGGTATACGATGGTAACACAACTCATGTCTGTATGCATTCCAAGTCCCTCGACCTCATCTACCAAACCTTTCGGAGGATTGTAATTAATAATCCTCAGATAACCATGGCAATTTTTGAATTCTGACTCATAATACTTATTGTCAAAACCCTCCCCCAAACTCATCGATAAAATCTCCACGATTCTCTTCGATAATTCTGTCATCTTGGTCCCATATTCTTGTAGTGCCGCTCTGTAAGGAAGGAAAAGGAAACGAGAAAAACAAAACGCAAAAAATATGGAAACAATCAGGAAAGAACAGAAAATATAAACGCATAAAGAAAAGGAAGTTTCAATTTGTATATCACCTGAATTCAAAACTCTGTTGGCCAAAAAGGGTATCTGCGGAACTCTGGGCAGATGCAAAGAAGTTTGGTCCAAAAACTCGGAGGCACTCAAAGAAAGGAGAAGCAATGAAATGAGGAGTGTAAGCGTTTATGGAAGAAGAGGGACCAAGTTCGAGTTTTGTCTCAGCAGGGAGGCTGAAGAGTTGCTGTGAAAGTGAATAGAGTTTTTTGTAAAGCTCTTTGGAGATTCCATGGTTGCTAATACGAAAAAATCCCCATTCTTGGCAAGCTTCAGCCAGTGAAGCCAGAGCAGACGGCTGTAGTGGCTGTGAGATATCTAGAATAGGAAGTTCTGCAGAATGGCACTCAGGCATTTTTCCTAGAACATGGAGAGAAAATGTTTGGTTTGTCCAGTTTGATAGAGCTATATATATATATCAATAAATGATTGGTTAGAAGAAAGAGGGAAATCATTTTCAACCTTGTTGATCAAGAGAAAACGGACAAAGAAGAGAGAGAGAGAGAGAGAGAGAAGAGAAGGGCAACACCTAATATATATATATATATATATATATAAAAACCGATGCGACTACAAAAACTGTGCTCTTTAGAGATGCAATTCACTTGATTTTTTTTTTGTTACAGAAAGTTATGAAAATGACAAGTAGTTGATTCTTACTGATTGACCAGTATAAGAAATTAAGCTTTAATCAACCAAAATGATGTTTGAATCAAAGGCTACCACAAAAGGTTTGACTACGTATAAACAAAGAGATGATAATGGTTGCTAAGTATTATTTTTTGTCAAGTGAAGAAATGAATGGAGGCTCAAAACCAATGACAGACTGTTAGAGAGGTGCCCAGAACACATGGGATGATTTTCTTATACCGTGTCTTTGCATGGATTCTAGAGCTTAAAATTATCGGCCAGAATGCCTACCAGCACATCTGCTTGTTCATTAAGCTTGTAGAGTCTAGGGCTTATAAAACTAATAAATACCGGTCAAGACAAAAACGTGATTTTGTTGCCACCACTAACCCTAATATTCTTCTCCATTCCGAAATCTGTCTGCATACGATTGAGTGTGTCGCGGGTTCCGATCCAGGCAAGCCGGGTCTTTGCAAGAAACGGGATGCAATTACAGGGGATGATAATGAAGTGCGGCTTGAGTTTCCAAATCTTGTACTCTGCTGGAAGCAATTCATTGACAATTAACCTGATGTTCTGGAAGATATACTAAAGAAATAAGACAGGGATTAAACTATACGTGGGATTCATGCCTGCCCACCAAGTTACATCACAGAACACAAATTAATAATTAAACAAGTATCAAGCCCTATCAAAGAGTGATTAAATTAAATAGAAATTCTAGAAGAGGAAAGGGATATATCAAATAATTACATTATCTGATGAAATAAGAAACACTGATCAAAGAATTACATGAAGATTGAATAGACATTTTTTTTTTTGTAAAATATAATGTCCAAAAGAAAGAAAAACTCGTGACTCGGGTCATAAACCTGACTAACAACATATGGATAATTTTTTTTTAAGTGATCATGATAGCCTAATAAAAAATATTTTTTTTCAATGAGACAAATTATACAGCTTAATTCTCAACCCATCAATATAGAAGGATGAAATGTGCAAAAAATGGATCTAAAAAATTAAGCTTGTCAACCCTAGTCAGCATGAAAAACTTGTAACCCCAGTAATCAAGGTTGAGCCAACCTGAGTTATACCGTCAAACCTGTAACCCATGTCATATGTTTGGAATAACCCAATAGAAAAAATAAAAAAATTACAAAGCCAATTTTTTTTTAAAAAAAAATGTTAACCCGTATTAACTTTCATTCAATCTGAAACACCTTACATAAAAAAATTATGAAGCTCAATTCTCATTCAATTTAATATTAAATGATGAAATTGAAAAAAAAATTCAATTATACAAAAGGATTCAAAATACAAAATCACAATTAAAAAAATGAGGATCAAAATTAAAATACAAAATAAATTTTATTTTTTATTAAATGGTGAAATCGCTATTTGGATTTCTAAAAAAAGTTGAATATTTTTCTTTTTTTTGCTTAAAATTATTTTTTTAATATTTTCATATCGTTTTGATATGTTGATGTCAAAGATAATTTTAAGAAAATAAAAAAAAATATTATTTTGATGCATTTCTGAGCGAAAAGCATTTTAAACCACAATCTCTACCATACTCCCAAACACCCCCAAATTATTGAAAAAAATCAATTTAACAAAAAAAATAAAAAAATAAAAACAAATAAATGAGGATCAAATTGGAAACAATAACATCACAAATTGGAATTGAATGATGAAATTAAAAATAAATTAAAATTTTATAAAATTGCCAAGAACAAAAATTAAAAATCAGAAGAAGAAGGACCAGAGAGGAAATCCCTATAAATCGGAGAACAACTCTAAAATTTTGCATGATCAATGCGAAAATCATGGGAGAAGAGAGAAAAGAGGGGGGAATTCATTGGCGATAAATTATGTCACCATTGACTACACATACTGCCTGAAAAGAAAGACCTTATCACAAAATTTCCAATGACATGGTGGAAAGAGGATTTTGGCTGCCAAACATGTTGTTGAAGGTTGCGAGCGCCTCCCACATGGAAACCACTTTTTATATATAGTTTTCTTAACTGACTTGATAATAAAAAAAATTTATTCTGAAAATAAAAAAAATCCTTAAATGTTAATTTTAATTTTTTTTTAAGAGCATTTTGGTTGTTGCATTGTGTTTTCTAATTCGAAAATTTTTTATTAATTTTTTATTAATTTAATAATAACTAATTTAATAATAACTAATAATATATCGTATGAAAATATTTCAATGTCCTAATAGATTTCAATTTAATAATACTTTTAGTTGTATAAATGCATCTGTCTATAGTGTTTTTCCATGTTTTGTTAATAAAGTCACAAAAATTGATTGTGTTCCTTAAATCTATACCTTAATATTTATTTAATTTTTTTTTTGAAATGATTATTTATGATTTCAGCGCTTGTTAAAAATGACTAGGATGTGATTCGTTCTTCAACAGGGGGGGAAAAAGATTTTCAAGAAAAAGAACTAATTACCAACCGTCATGAGCAGTGATAGGTTCTAGTTCTAGGTTCTAGTTCTAGGGCACAGAAATCCATTGAGGCATTGGCCCAGTGAACTCAAGGCCCAGATTCAAAACCCACTCACTTCTTTTCATTTCTCCATAACGATTTCACATTTCATGTCAAGTTAGCTTGAAGCTTTACGTGCTAACTTTCCAGTAACGCACACAAACGGTTCGATAAAATCACCAAGCGAAACCATCTCCTGAATAACTCTATAATTTCTTACTATTTCACTCCCACGCTTAAAGAATACCATTATTATGCATAACCAATTGATTTTTACGACAATTTACCACCATGAACATGTAAGATTTCCCCTTGTTTTAGGAAAACAAAAGGCCTGAAAGGCGATTGTGTTATTCAAAACGATGCTTTTGAGTGACCAGAGGCCAAATTATTGGCTTTAGTTAGTGTGATTGGTGTTTTTTGTTCATTTAATTGTCAAAATTAAAAAAATTTCTCATGTTTTTCTTGATTAAATGTGGTTTCGAGCTTGAAGTTCAGGTCTTGACTATTTTACTTGGGTTTTTTTTTTTTTTTTTTTTTTTTTATAATAGGGGTTCTAGTATATTATTTGATCAAGTAGAACAGAAATATGATGTTGTGTTGTGGAGTGCTATGGCTTCGAGTTTTGTCGAGAATGGGAAGTATAAGGATGGTATTTACTGGTTTAGGAGAAATGCAGAGTTAAAGTTTGGAGGCTACTGGTGCTTGAGATGATCTTAGTGAGTTGTGTTGAGGAAAAGAGATTCGTAGGTTGTTGGTATAGATTGTCTTTCTCAAATGTACGATATGTTCATTGTGTATGCAAAATGTGGGGAATTGGAGGGCTGGATTTGGGTTTTTAGGGGAGCTTGGAAGAAGGATTTGATTTCTTGGAAGACTGTAGATTCTTGGTTGTGCTGAGAATGAGTTTTGAGAATGGAAGTTCACCAATTAAGGGATATGGGTTAGATGGATGAGGACTTGAGGGTCTTGAAGCATGTTGGATTGTGGGGTAAAGCTCAATGATGTTGTTTCTCTCTCTTTTCAATCTGCCCTTCGTCCATGTGGGCTAGAATGTAAGGGTCATGACTTGTTTATTTCATTTAAGAAAAAGTATGGTCGTACTCCAAAACTTGCACATTATGCTTGCATGGTGGATCTGCTAATTTGGCAAGGAAATGTTGAGGAAGCTCTTGAATTTGAAACAAAATGCCAGTGGAGCCTTTAAAAGAATCTGGGATCTCCTCTTGCCATTTGTAGATCTAGAAGTTGTGGGTCAATGTGGTGGCAGAATTTGTGGGAAAATGGCTTAGTGCCTTGGACCCAGAAAATACCATTTATCCTGAGATTTTGTTAGACTTGTATGCGAAGGAGGTAGATGGAACTATGTGGTGAGGCTCAAAATGTTGGCAGATGGCAAGAGATTAATGTAGAGAGCAGAATGCAGATGAATGATTGTCCACACAAGCATTTCCAATTCATTAATATCAACAGGTAATTGGTCAGTTGATTTCATGTTTCTTCCCTATTCATTACATGGTTCATAATTTCTAAGGATGAGAGTTAAATGGCTTTTTCTTATACACCCTGATTGTATAATTTATGCTGCTCAGATGCTGATATTAAAATGATGGTCATGAATTTTGGAATTACAATCTTGGACTGTTTCTTCATTTGTTTTGGTCATGAGAATTTTGAAATGGTCATTGAATTGTGTATTTCTGTTGGGTG
>Ga0325410_1003942_pt1 | contig 16674 bp, 10 predicted proteins | sample PopdelMetagenome_16_FD_206182 | JGI IMG/M metagenome (GOLD analysis project Ga0325410, IMG submission 206182) | Populus deltoides microbial communities from Bellville, Georgia, United States - Xylem-PdIQD-R3 | ecosystem: Host-associated > Plants > Phyllosphere > Stem > Wood/Secondary xylem...
CATCCCTAAAGTTTTAAAATATCTTAATTTTTGTCTTTAAATTTTTAAAATTTTCATAATTATGCATTCAATCCTTCCAAAAATAAAATATTTACTAACCTTATATTTTTTATGATAGCAACCCTAACTAAAATTTATTAGTTTTGTCCCTACATGTAATTTGGGTAATAAGAAGTAAGTCAATCCAGGTTAACCTATAAAATTTGTTGCACAAGTCATGACATCGGGATAACTTAATAGAAAATAAATTGAGAAAAACAATAAAGCCAATTTTTTTAAAAAAAATAATGTTGAACGATGAAACCTTAAAAGAAAATGAGCTAAAAAATCATGAAGTTTAATCACTCACAAATCTAATAGATGAAACAGGGAATAAAAATCAATTACATAAAAGGATATAAAAAATATATAATTAAAACAATAAGGGTAAAAATCAAAATAAAAAAAATAAATGAATGGCAACAAAATTTTTTCAATTAGAAAGTTAAATTGAAAAGAAAAATAAATTTTAAAAAAACAATCAAAACAATAAGGACCAAGTTGAAAATAAATAATACACCATAAACTTTGATTAAAAGATGAAATTGAAAATTAATGAAACTTTAACAAAAGAGCTAAAGAAAAACAAAATCAAAAATCAAAAGATTATGAACTAAATTGAAAAAAAATATATATAACAAATAAAAATAAAAAAAATAAAGATTAAATTGAAACATTAAAAACAAAAAGGATGAATATATATCTTTTCAGAGAGGAGAGAAAAAAAAAAAAAAAAAGAAGAAGAAAGCTACCAATAACAAACCACTCATCATTTTAAAATTCAAAAACTGCACTGATTGATAATTTTTAGCATTTTGCCTTGGTCCTGGGAGAACTTTTTCTAATATTTTCCAAGGTCGTATTCATACGTTTGAGTTTTGTACGGAAACCTTGTAGCTTATTAAATTAAATTAAAAAAAATAATTAAGAGTGCTTGTTCTTCGCGTACATTCAACTCTGTGATAACTATTTTTCCTTTTTAAGATAAAATTATTGAATTGGCTAAGGAGGTAATACAATTATTTTATAAGGTTCATTGATAATTATTAAAAAAATTTAGAACAACTTGGTTTTTTAATATTTTTTTAGCACCGTGTAATGAATAAATTATTTTTAAAAACAAAAAAAATTAAAATTACCAAGTAGGGTTTATTTTTTAATTTTCACTTTTTAAAATACAATGAAATTACTAGATTACCTTTGTAAGCAAAACAATTTACACTATTGTCCAGAGGTGTTTATGTATTTCATCCTAATTGTTTTTTGTTATAATCAAGTTGATTAACAGACAATTTAATATTTTTAATAAATATAAAATATTATTTATAAATTAAAAGTAGCTAGTGTGTGCAACACATACATACTTTAGGAATACCGACTTCCGCAGCGGCATTGGGAGCAGCTCACTAAGCTCTTCCAGGTTATGGAGCGCTTGTTGGTGAAAGACTAGCAGTGTGGCCTTGACAGAGTATTTTTTTCTCCTCCCTCTTTTCTCTCTTCGCGCCTCAAGTTTTGCACTTGCTTTTTCAAAAATAAAATGTGTTATGTCAATTTGTATTTGTATCAATTTTGATTCTTATTCTTTTGATTGATATTTGTTTTATTTTTAATGCTTTTTAAAGTTGTTTTTGTTTTTCAATTTTATTATTAAGCATTTGATTTTATTTAATTTTTGTATCCAATTTAGTTATTATTCTTTTGATTGCTATTTATTTTATCCTTTTCTTGATTTATCTTATTTTTTAATTTTATCTCTTATTATTTTATTTTATTTCATTTAATTTTTATACTAGATTTGATCTCTATTTTTTTTATTGCAATTTTTTTGTTTTTTTATCCATTTCTTGATTGATTTTTTTTTTTAATTTCATCCCTTGATATTTGAATGATTATGAATTTTACTGAGTGATTTTTCTTGTTTGCCTTTTATAGGGTAATCCCGATCTTATGACCTTAGTCACGGGTTTTGAAAATTAGTTCAATTTGACTTTGATATTTTTATTTTGTATTTTTAAATTGATTTTTTTTAATTTTATCATTTGACATTAGGTTATTGAATCTTGTGCCTCATGATCTTTTCTGATTTCCTTCCTTAGAGTTATTTTGATATGTCCCCAAGGGGTGTAGCGTGATGGCAAAGGGTTTGAGATTTGCACAGCAGGTCTCGAGTTCGAGTCAGGGCGTGCACCTCTTGTAAGAGCCTGGGACAGCCGGAGTTTTACTTCCTCACCTGGGCCCACAAAGTGCGCTTTCCGGGAGGATGAGGTTTCCTCGAATCCAAAAAAAAAAGTTATTTTGATATCATGTCTTGGTTACGTGTTAGTTGAATTAACTTAGATTGATCTTGGCTTTTTTTTTTCAACATCTTTTTTAATTGATTTTTTTTTAAGTTTTGCCTTTTATTATTTAGTTTGCTTTTCTTTACTACAAAATAATCTCAATCTCATGATCGAATCCAAATTTGGCATGTCGACTTAAGTCAGGATTTTTTTTATAGAAAAAAGCTTATGTTTATCCTTCAACATTTGATTTGCTGATAATTGAGCTTCATATTTTTTTTCATTATTTTTTTTTATAAAGTTATCATATTCTCATTTAATTTTTGATTTGTTTTCAAATAATATTGTTGAGATATTTTCAGAATATTTAGAGGGTATTTTTTTATAATATTGACAAACATTCATTTTTTTTACATTGTTTTTGTTTTATTATTATTAATGTCATTGGATTTGGATTTTTTTTTTATAGTCATATTTTTAAATAAACCGAGCTTATTGAATTCATTTGAATCAATAACCTGGGTCTTAGATTTTTCTTACTCTTTTAAAAATGCTATCATCTGAGCATCCTCTTTTATGCTAGAAAAAAATTTACCTCAGCCCGCGGTGTAGCCTGAACATCTATCTAGTAGTTAATTCTTTCATATAAGTTTTGTGAACCCCCCTAATACCCCGCTTTTGGGATTGTCCGTATTGGATATGCACAATTCTGTTATTATTGATTGTCCTCGAAAGGTCTATTTGAGAGTATAGTAGAAATTGTTTTTCATAATATATTTTGACATAAAAATACATTAAAATAATATATATATTTTATTTTTTAAATTTATTTTTAACATCAACACATTAAAATATTCAAAGACACTAAAAATTTAATTTAAAATTAAAATTTTATAAAAAGCCGGCTGTTTAAATAAGTGGAATGACACCGGCGTCAAGGTTTGCTAGCCGGAAAATTATGTTAGCCTCAACCCGCCAAGATATGATACAACTAAAGTATTTCAGCGGGCAAATGGCTTCCATATTGCGCACTAATTAATTTGATCATGTGAAGTCGAGAAAAGAAAGCAATGCTCGGCCTTCATATACATTCAACCAATTTTAGCTATCAACATAGCCAAATCTCAACAGTAAAACAAGAGTCGAAAAAAAATCAAATGATTTCAGTTCTGACATGCTTAGGAGGAAGGAGGGGGGATGCTTCGGTTTTTTTTTTTTAAAAAAAAAAAGCTGACCTCGTGCAGAAACCTTAAACATTATACCTCTCCCAACTTTTTCTCTCTACATAAAAAAAAAATAAAAAGGAAATAAAAAAGAGCCAAAATGGATATCACTCAACTGAGAGAACCATTGCTAAAATTGGAATTTCTCGGAGGAAGATTATTGTCTACTGGCTTACACGGTGATCAAACTTCCAATACGAAATAAGAAGATAGGGTACCAAACAACCACCTCACAACTTCTTAAGAATATATTAGAAGAATGAAAACCTTATGCCATTACTTGCTGCAAACAAGTTGTATTCTTCCATAGCAGTCTCCTTATTGCACGCTGGATCATTTTCATCTGCCGATACTTTTGAAGATAAATCTCCAGCAATTCCATCTTTTGAAGGTACAGGATCTGACTTACATCCTGTTGAGAGAGCGACAGGTCCACCAAAATGGAACAAGGAAAATCCAGTATTACTGTTGTGCAATTTGGCAGAATTATCAATTTTCCCACCTTCTCCACTTGGTGGTGCTTCGTTTGAATGTGATCTGGCTGGAACCATCCTCTCCTTATTAGCTTCAGTTAAATTTTCCTGCATCATTCGTGTCTCTGTTCGAACCTCTGAGTTCAAGTATTCTCCCTGCTGATACACCGGAACTGGACCAGAATTAAACACAGGAGTTGCCAAATGCGGCACTGAACCATATTGCATACAAATGCGGGAGTTTCCATTTAACTCATAGCCAAGAGGACCAGCATATAGATAATGGTTAGGATGGGGGAAGGGCATTAATCCATTTGCTGGAGCTGCCGGCCAAGAGACTGGAGTTTGATGGTAATAGCCCATTGTTGAAGGAGCTTGAAACATTGGAAACTGTAAGTTATGGTTATGTAAAGGTGGAAACACAACTTGATGTTGCAAACCCCTACTGACAGCAGGTATTCCATTTTCAGGATCTTGGACAGTAGTTGTCGGCAGATTTCCCAAAATGTTCATTCTTCGACCATCTGGTTGAAGCACAAAAGGTTCCCTGCTTCCAAACACCTCAGCTCCATTTGTACTCGGTCTCTTGTCCAGCCCCACTTCATTACAATTGGAGAAAGCATTTCCACTGCATGTTGAAGTTTCTCTTCCTTCTGATTGTTGACAGGCATCTTCTGAATCTGAAGTGGAAGACGATTCGAGATGTCCATTGTTTGAAGAAACTGTATTGCTATCTCCCTCACTAAGGCAAGATGAACAGTTATCAGAACTCAAAGTGCTTCCAATGCTAGGATCAGAAGTCTCAGACGATGCGAAATTTTTTTCAGGACATGAAATGATTTCCTCATAAGCAGTTTCTGTTGAGTAGCAACCATTCACTTCCTCATGGTATCCACCCTGGCAGTCTTCAACAGTTTCAAGGCTACAGTCCCTTGATTCGTTCATGTTATTCTCATCATGATCAATTTCAATGGAATTTCCAGTAACTTCACTGGAACATGTCTCACCAGATGACTTGAAGAGTTTACTATCCAGATCCACAGCTTCAACCTTAGTAGATGAGCTCATGATGACATCAGAGTCTGAGCTGCTCCAAGAATACTTCTTTCGTGATTCTACAGGCTCCCAAACTTTCTTAGGATTGTTTCCCATGTTGGATTTGCTTTTGATTCTTCCACAACCTTCACGGATGTGATCTACTGGACTATATTTGTTACCACGATAGAACTGCTTGGACATATCCATCACTGTTTCTGACTTGCCAACAGATTTGCTCTCTCGGTCCACTCTTAATGATGAAACATGTGGTTCAACCTTTACCCTGCATTCAATGTTCTGGTGGCAGCTGCAAGAATGGAAGTCATATCTATCATTCATCCTGTTGTGGGGACAATGAAAGTTTTCACTAAACTTGAGGCCACAATTTCGACCATTGGACTTTGGACCATTGATCCTTGACTGCCTATACAATCCATTAACAGGCCTAGAAGGAGTGTCACAATCATCACTGTGATGTCTTAACTCTGATCTATTAACCACCGCCCCACTTTCTGAAATAACTGCAAATCGGCGTCTATCAGGCCACTTCAAAAAAGAATCAAGTTGAACTTCTTTCCGCAATTTCAATCTTCGGCGAGAATATTTTGCTTGTTCAGTTGAAAAAGGGCCAGTCCCTTCTTTCAAATTTGCAACCTTCCCATCAGGACTATCATATGAATCTTTTTCCATTATACAGGTCTCAAATCCATATGAAAACTGTTCATCTTGAATGTCAGGAGATCCAGGCCTGGACAGAGAAATATTGCCTGTTTCACTTAGTGAATCCCTACAGCAGATGGTGTTCAGTTCTTCATCAACACTTGGTGATGATCCATCCTTTAAGATATCAGGAAGCATGGTAATATCATTTGATTCAGGACATTTCTTCTCTTTATCCCTTTCTTTCCCTTTTAACCTCTCCTTCTTTCGAAGCTTTTTCTCTCTTTCTTTTGTTCTTCTTCTCTCCTTGCGCTCTTCTTCTTCACGCTTTTCCTTTTCCTCTTCTTCAAGAAGCTTCATCTGCAGTGAAAAATTGTATTATCAGAGATGCATCTCATGAAAAAAGATGAGCAGTCCTAATTTTGATACTCGAATGAAATCTTAATCAAAATCATAAGTATTAAGACCTGCTTTTCCAATGTAATGATTTCTTTGCATGCAACATGGACCCGATCTTCCAGTAGTTTTAGTGCAAGACAAACAAAGATGCTGTGTGCATTTTGGCGAGCAGTTCCTTCTCTGAAAGCCTTTTCAACCTGAAACAACAAATTGAGTCTTAGAATATTTGAAACTGAAATGCAGACACTCAATTACTTCATGTGCTCATAGAAACAGAATCTACAAGTTGCTAGTTCATCCTCCCATGTTCTTTCAGGAACATGGGAATGTGCATTCAGTTATTGGTTTTCTCCAACAGCCAGTAAATTTCATTTTTTTAGGTGGCCAGAAGGCACAATCATGGTTTATGACCAGTTGACAAAGGTACTCCTGAAAAATCTCTTTTTAAATACCAGCTAATAAATAACTGAATTTTGAGAAAGAAAATATAAGGCACTCTTGGGCAGCACCAGATGGTCCTGTAACATATGTAACCATAAAGGTTAACTTAGAAAAAAAATGCTATGTTTAAACAGAATTCATTGATATCACCATGCACTATTTGGATTCCTTGATTAGCTCCATTAGATGTCCCAACAGGGCTTCCTAGAGGTGGTTAACCACAATTTTAGTGAAGTTATAAGGAGACATTTAACCATGCTAGAGACCTCAGAAATTTCCCTAGGCCTTCTCTGTCGCTATAAAGAGAGATGTGGTGCCCCTAGTAGGATCATCTGTTCTACAAATCTGCTGAGAAATTTAAACTTTTTAAATGTTTTTGTTTATCAACTTGAAAAATTATCTCAACCTACCCCTTGGTTCTACTGTATTTACAGCCCTCGTATTCATTTAGAATTTACTCTAGTTTCATCATTTATAACATAATGAGCAATTCTACAAGGTCCAGGTTCAATCCCAATTCATTGCTATTTTGGTTATTGCAGATTGAATTAAAATCTAGTGAGCCAGTGATAAAACCCTGTCCCGCCACCTTTCTTATATATATAGAAATATTCCTTCCCAACACATTCTTAACACACCCCTTCCCCATGTACAACCTACCGCACATTCACCCCCATGCAATGATGATTACATGCACATTGAGACATATAGGTATCACATGGAAAATGACAGTTCCAAACAAATTATTGTTTTCTAAATTAATATGAAAAAGGACAGCAAGCATGTTTCAAGTCTGTAAACATGCCTTTTCCTTAAAAATAACTGTTGCAGCATCTAGAAGAAACTCTCGAGCAAGTTCAGGACTCTTCGCATGCTTTTGGGGCCGGGAGCATTCTCCATCAAATTCGTTTCCGTCCTTATCCATGGAATCATCATCCTATAAGTGTACAAGAAAAATAAAAGGAATTTAATAATAAACCCTAAGGATATTTTAAGAAATTTATTGCAATTATAAAGATCCTGAGGGAAAAAGTGGGCCACCTCTTCTTCCTCGGCCTCTTCAGCATGCTCAAAAAAACTACTGATACTTTCCCCTCTAGTAATTGTAACAAAACCATCACCTACTACAAGCCTGCAGTGCACACATCGTTGACCCTTTAGTGCATGAGCTTTTACAGAAAGCTCAGTGCAGCGGCCATCAACTTTCCAAGCCCTAAGGGTAATAAAACATGCAGTCAAACCACCAAGATCTAGACCAGTGACTTGAACACTTCCATTCATGCCAACATTTTCAAATTCTAGAATGTCAGATTTTCCTTCTCCTGTGCCAACTGCCCACTCAAAGTGATGGTATGATCCAACAGTGTCCGAAAAAGTCTGGTTCCAATCAGCTTGGACAGAATCATCAGACACCTGAGAAAATAGCTAAGATAATTGGTCATACTAGTCACATCCATGGTGAGTTTTCACAATTTGTTCTGCAAATTTGTTTCTTTTGAATCTTATATCTTTAGAACCACAAAATCGCAGAGAAGAAGAAAATATACCTCATATTGAAAGGCAGTATCTGCAACACAAAACCAACTAGTGCAGCGAGGTTCTCGTCGCATGCGTTTCAGCTCCTTTAGCTCCTTAAATTCACGAATAACATTCCTTCTACAATCTCTACAAAATCTCTTGCTGTCAAACCTGTGGGATGGAGACATTTGTTTAGAGAAACAGAACAAATCAACACAAGAACCTAACACGAAAACGTGCAGAATGGAAGTACAAGCTCATGGGTAAGGAGAAAGAGGCTATAGCTAGATATACAAGAAATAGTCACAACTAAAAATAAGCAAATATTAAGAAGGAAAACGATAAGATAGATCCATGCCAGTTGAAGAGAAAACTAAAGTTTTAGAGTCTAGTTAATTCAAACAATTACAATGATAACATAATCAACATTTCAGCATATAAGTGCACAAACCATCAAGTAAACCAAAAGGTTGCAGAGAAATAAAAGAAGAAAAAATCAACGAAGGACACTAAAAAAATCAAAAACAAAAATTTCGCTTCAAGCTTATAATTTTTGTTGAACAATTTCAATGGATTCTTCAAGAGATATCTTAAACATGTGATGCCAATTGAAGCAAAATTTTTGAACAATTCCTCACAAACCATGGGCATTGGTGAAGTTTGATGGATTAGAACCAAAGACCTCTGACTCTTAGGACATCAACATAGGCTACTATTGAACTCATGTGGATGCATTACAGTTGCTTTGTCTAAGGAAAAACATATGAGAAAGAGTCTACAAGCATGACGAGGCCAACATGTGCCATGTCATATTCAACTGAAAGCATGCAAACATATCGTTCGTTGGAAGTTAGAAAGGGACTTCCTCATCAATGAAGTCCAGGTGATAAAACAATCCAATTAACCACGACAATGAGTATTAAGTTTAGTTTTTAGCCTATTTCAGATAAAAGAAGGGCGGACTACTCTTTAGTCCATTCCCACACCCGCTATGTCATTTTCCTTGATAAATATGTAGAGTTAATTGTCCCCTTTAGTACCCTTAGGGCGCTGTATATTTCCTAATCATCCAGCCTTGTAGAATTATACTTGTTTAATGCTTTAATGCTGAGATAAGAGCAGCCAAAGTCTTATGTGATGAATTCATCACTAAAACTCTTATTATTTGATGCCATATTCAACAGCTATTAAGTTCCACTCACAGTAAATCCACGGTTTTGAACTAGTAATCAAAATATCTACAAGCCACTACACTTTGAATCTGCAAGGCTCTCATAGATATTCGAATAATAAACTCAGCCCTTAGCTACAAAGCCCCCAAAGCAACAAAGTCTACAGAAACTATCTAAAAGAGAGCATAATCAGTTGAGATGAACTCAGAAAATGGACCGCTTTTCAACAGACATTTTGAGTTCCCTATGAAGAAGCTTTGAATAATTTATTAGTCCATTAAAACTCATCACTTCCTTAGATTTAACCACATCTTTTTCATCAAACAGAACGTACAATATCTTGAAGAGAAAAACTTTCAGTCATGGCAGATGACTCCCCTCCATTTGGTTCGATCCAAAGCAGGTAAATGATCACTTCCTAACTGCATTGCCATCCACATATTTTTGTTTGTGATTCCATTAGAAAGCCTGTTGAGGTGGGAAGATATAAGCTCTGATTTTACAATACTTATAAACTAGAAGACATCAGTGATTCTTACAAAGCACAGCACACTCTTGGGAGTTTCTAGACTGTTCAGAAGCCGGACTAGTCGGAGGTTTTTTTTTCATGATTTCAAATAACTTTTGTTCTGTCTTTGGCAGTTTCACCAATATGGTCACCTCTGGTCTCAATGTTATCTAAAGCTCCAACCCCCAAAAAAGCAGAGTGGCCAACTACCTTTCAGTTCTCATAGTTTTCCACTGATTTCAAAATCAATGTTGTATATAAAGAATAAGCTATTGGCAAACACACCTGCACATGAGCCTCTCTATGAAATCCTCTTCCTTCATCCTTAAAAGAGACTGCCGGGTTTCTTCTCCAAGTGCTGACCAGAAATCCATTAATGTGTCACAAGAAAGCCTGGCAGTATGCAGTGCACACGTCTCTCTTGTTCCATGTCCTCTACCATAACTTGCCATTCCTTGGCTAATCCAACCCCGACCTCCCCCACCACAGGCATCAGGATAGAGCAATTCCCTTTCCCGCTCCCTTGCACGTGCACTGTCAAATACCTGATTTAAAAGCAAGAGTTCAGCTACTAAACTAGAAAGGGACAATGGAATTGCACAATAAATTTTTTTAGCACTCACATTTTGGAGTCCCTTCAGAGACTTTGAAAACAAGTAGCACTTCAAAAGCGTTAACGATCCATCACGCGTGGTTGTTAGACCACCCCAAGGATAGACAGATGGATCTTGAATTTCATCTTGGCACCCATTTGTTACATGTGATCCACAATCATTTAGATTTTTTGAGGCTTCCAGTATATCGCAACGAAGGTGCCCAGCACCTCCTTCCTGCTGCAAAGACTTACCATACATGACAATCTGCATAAAACCTTCAAGCAATAGCCCATTGCATCTAGAACAGTACATGTTCTTACGAGCTTGCTCAAACAGGGCTTGCTTGTCTATCCTCAGTAGCTTCTGTCGAGCTTGTGGTGGCAGCTCACTCCAGAACTGTCACAAGTACATAAAAATTCTTCAATGACTAATCACAACTTGCAACAAGAGTTGGCTAAAAACTGAAAGACAATAAATAAACAAAACCTTGTATACTCCAAACACAAACTTAAAATTATATATTAAAAAAAAACTTGCTGATTACATGTAACAAAATGCCAGTCTTTATTTTAGAAACACCATTTCCATTGCCTAGACTCTTATCAATTCTCACTAGTATAAACAATTGTAACTGACATAAAACTTCGATCTCTCTTTTGAAAATAAAAACACAGAACTCCAGAAGTGAATTTATATACAAGGAGCTAAAAACGGATCTAGTCAATAAAAAACTGAAAACCCAGATAATAAAAAAGAGAAAAACAAAAATCCCACATCAAAAACTAATAAAACAAGCTCACTGAATAATTTGTACATCAGGATCCAATCAAGAACACAATTAAAAATCAAAATTGAGTAAAACAGTGATCTAATTCAATCCCAGATACAAAAACAGACACTCTAATCCATCAATCAAATTAAGAGGGGAAATAAAACAGCCCAGTACCTTCTGGAGCTGATTGAAGCTAACATCATCACGGTGTTTAGACCAGAACGAATTAGCAGAAATTGAGTAAGAGCCTCCGGATGATGTTGCATTACTAAATTGATCATTTCTCTGTGTTAATCCTGGCATCCTGAATTATTATTATTATTATTATTATTATGTAACTTATTTTATTGAATTCAATTATAAAATCCTTATAATTGTTTTTATACTCTCATAGATTTATCATCATCAATCCTTCCATCTCTGCCCCTCATATTTTTTTCTACGAGAATACAAATAAAAAAGGGATCCAAAACCCAAGTCGATTCAATAATTCAATCAAGAAATTGTATCAAATCAGAAACTAATAAACAAGAAAAAGAACAAAAAACAAAACCCAAAAATAAAAATAATAGAATTCATTGAAACTGGATTTGATTGAATTGAATTGGGAGATTTAAAGAGGAGAGGATGATGAGATTTGGCTGCTGCTGCTGCTGTTGTTTAATATATATATATATATGAGGAGAGAAATGGAAGACAAACGAAAGGGAGAAATGAGAGATAGGGAGAGAGAAGGGTGGGATTTTGGTATTGGACGAAAATTATTTTTCATGTTATGGCGAGCATTGCCACTGTTAAAATAAATTCAGACATAGGAACTCCAAATAATCCTCTATAAGAAAATTGTCATGACCGGATAGGCTAAGGTAAAATACCTACAGAATTTGGTATAAAATAAAATAAAATAAAATAAAATAAAATAGTTTCTCTCTTTTTGTAACTTAAAGCCTGTCTAAGAGAAATGAGAGAAGACAACAGCCAGAAAAGAAAACAAAAGTGATTTTCTTTTACCATAGTTTTTAACCTAGACGTTCTGATTCACGAACTGAAATCGTGACGACGGGATGTTTTGGTTTTTTCATGAAAAAACTTAAATGACGACAATGTCCTCGACTGTAAGAGGTTTGCGTGCAGTGTACTTGCCAGAAACACAGCGTACGGTTCCTTCCCTTGACAGAGGGAGAGGAGGGCTTCTATGCCATTGAGATGACGTGTCTGGGAGACCGGTTCAGGCTTTCCCTAATTGAGTGCATTTCTTTTTCTCTTTTATTTTTTTCGTTTCAGTCCTTTTCAGCTGCCACCCCCTCGGAGTCTTCACTGGAGAAATTGAGCTGCCGGAACAACATTAGTCATATGACGAATTATACATTGATACGTGTCAGTATTCCTTCTTTTTCCCTAAAAACTGTCACTGTTTATGAGTTTTTTCCTTTCTTTTTTCAAACTAGCCTGCTGGATAGAAAAAACGTTAGCACAATTAAAATATATAATTTCAAAAATAGCACAGTTTAATGGGTTATCATGTTTCATATATGTGACCCACCAAGACACAGGTATAATATGCGTTACCGTTAGATGTGCGGGTATGACCCTATGTGCATCTAAAATTGTAGTAATGGGAGTTTTTTTTAATAGTTTCAACTCTCCTAGAAAAACCCAACAAACTCCATAGGTCATATTTTTTTTATTAGATTTGATATAACCTTATAAACCTTGACCCGGCAATTTAATAAATCTTAATTTAGAGATAACAATCAGAAAACCAACAATCAGATTTGATAAAACATTGACTTAGAAATAACAATATACCTAAGAATCAAATGTCTTAGAAAAAGACTCGGACCTAATGATAACCTTATGTCTAAGAACCCTAAGTATGCGAATGACGTAACGAAGTTAATTAATTTTTGATAAGTCATTGTACGATCTTTATCCCTACAAAGAAATATTGTTTTGTCATAAACAAAAGGAAAAGTAACGTTTATTTTTCAACTTGCTGTCTAAATTTAAAGGTAAAAAAATCATAATATAATCTTATCTAACTAACCTTAATGGACCCATTTTGGGTTGTAACTAATGGGTCTAAACTATTAATCAACTAACATATGTCAAATAATGAATCAAAATTATATAAAACATCAAAACGCATCAAAATTATATGTTACCCTTACCTGTTTGGGAGTGTGGTAAAGGTTGCTTTTCAAATACTTTTTGCTCGGAAATGCACAAAATTATTTTTTTTATTTTTTTAAAATTTATTTTTGACATCAACACATCAAAACGATCCAAAAATACAAAAAAAAATAAATTGAAGCAAAAACAATTCATGTTTTTTCAAAAGCACGGTTGGACCACAATGCCAAACAATGCCTTATAAACCCCTAAATAATATCTAGTGGGCTAGAACAAACCCAAATTAAAAATAATTATTCAAAAATAAATAAATAAATAAAATAGGATAATAAAAACAAAGTCTTCATGCTAAAATTTCTCTTTGTAGCTTGAATTTTCAATTTTGATATATTTTTGGCAGATTTCAGTCCTGAATTTAAATATGTTGTTTTCTCTCATCTTGATGAATTATAATGCCTACAATATATGGATAAAAAGCTTAAGATGTTTAGTCTCTATAACAACTTGAATTGCAACACAATTGCACCTGTAGCTCTAGATATGTCTCAAACAGTACGTAAAAGTCTAATTTTGCAGATTTGACAATATTCATCTAGTAACTTCGATCTTATGAAATAATATGTTTTAGAAATCCATTTGATTTGAAAATTTACAAGAATATAGTTTCATGTGTCTAGTATTTCCCTGTAAGATTTCAACTTGAATTGATATATCGTTTGAGAGATATGTTTGATCTTATAACCTGTAATTCAATAACATTTTAAGGCCAAATTCAGACCTGACTTGGTTTGTATCACTTAGAGTGCGTTTGTTTCTCGAAAAGTGGTTTCCGGGAAACCACTTTCCAAACTTTACTATGTTTGTTTGCGTTTGTTTCTCGGAAAGTAGTTTCTAAACTTTACCATGTTTGTTTGTCATTAGAAAAGTTGGTCAACGGAAAACACTTTATTGTCAAAGGAAAATTTGGCTTGATTTCCAGGAAAGTGTTTTCCTTTTATTTTGGGCGGAAAACACTTTTTAAAAATTATGAAAAATTTAAAAATATCATATTATTTGTTAATTATGTCAAATTTGGTCCTCAAACTTTTGATTACTATATATTTTGTTTGAATCTTTTTTTTTCAAATTCATCCCTTAAAATTTGATTTAATTTGATTTTTATATTAACTTTGGTCCTTATTTTTATGATTGTTATTTACTTTTCTCTTATCATTTTTTAAATTGAATTTTTTTATCTATCAAATTTGGTCATCATTCTTTTGATTATTACTTATTTTATTTAAAATAATTTATGAAATTGTAGTTATTATTATTATTTTAATTTCATCATCTTTCAATTTTTTTTATCTATTAGATTTGATCTCTATTATTTTGATTATTATTTATTTTATTTGAGATAATTTATGAAATTAGATTTTTTTTTCAATTCCATTCTCATTCAACTTTTTAATTTGTAAGATTTGTTCCTTATTATTTTAATAAACTTGAAAAAAATAAAACATCAATAAGCTATTTTCCAGCTCATTTTTCATAACATAACCAAACACTGGAAAGTGTTTTCCAACTTACTTTCCATGACACTACCAAACATCGGAAAATAATTTACCTTTCCAGAATTCACACTTTCCAAGAAAACCATTTTTCTGCAAACAAACGGGGTCTTAACTTGTAATTCAATAACAAATTAAAAAAACTCAATTTCTAATTAAAAAACTCAATTAATTTATTATTTCTATATAAAAAATTTTCATAACACTCAAGTATATTAATTAACAACATCTAATAAATTATCTCGTGGATGGGTCTGCATCATTAGAACTATGAACATATCGTTGTGCATGAAAAATTGTCTCATCCTCTTCTATTACAAGGTCTAAATGGTGAGCCTCTTCAAGTCCATAACAACATGATAAGAACCAAATGGAGAAAGTGGTGTCCACAACATCGCCAATAGCATCATGAATCGCGTCAAAGGCTCTCTAACCCTCTCGTATTAAAAAAAGTTAACCTGATATATACAAAAAAAAATGTATCATCATATAAATAAGATATTTATAAATGTAAATACATAGTTTCATTTCAAGTATTTTATTTATTAAATTTGTATAATTGTTAGAAATGAAAAATCAAAGGGAGAAATAATATTACGGATTGTTGACAATCGAAAGGATTATCGGATTGATTGGCATCCGTAAAGGGATTGTCGGATTGTTAACAATCAGAACGATTGTCGGATCTATTAGCATCTGTGAGGGGATTGCTGAATGTTGACAATCAGAAGGATTATCAAATTTATTTGCATCCATGAGGGGATTGTTGGAATGTTAATAATCAGAAGAATTATCGAATTTATTGGCATCCGTAAAGGGATTGCTAGAATATTGACAATTAGAAGGATTATTAGATTTATTAGCATATATAAGGGGATGGTCGGAATATTAACAATCAAAAAGATTGTTGAATTTATTAATATTCATGAGAAGAATGCTAGATTATTAACAATTAGATAAATTATTAGATTTCTTGGTATTCGTGAGAGGATACTTGTAATATCGATGATTTGAGGTCATGGCCTCTCTATAAGAAGCGACAATAAATCTAATAATTTATTGCTAGAATGTTGACAATCAAAAGGATTATTGGATTTATTAGCATATATGAGGGGATGGTCGGACTGTTGATAATTAAAAAGATTGTTGAATTTATTAATATTTCTGAGAAGAATGCTAAATTATTAACTATCAGATGAATTGTCAGATTTATTGATATTCGTGTGAGAGGATAGTTGTAATATCGATGATTTGAGGTCATGGCATCTCTAGAAAAAACGACAATATCAGCAGTTTTGGCTATAATAGCAAAAATATGTTAATTCAGCTTGGAATTTCTTGTACTAGGTGCCTTGGTTGGATCCCACCATTTTGAACACCCATAGAATTGTGATTTAGTATGTCCAGCTTCACTATAATACATACACAAGTATTCTGATCATGCATCTCATACTTTATAATTTAGATTGTGCGATCCAAATAATCGATCTCAATAAGCTATATAATTTGGTGAGCCAAATACTGAGGCTTGGACCGTCATGCCACTATGATAATGGTCAAGCTCTCCATTCATTGTTGCTCTACAAATAGCATTACAGTAGTGTTCATACACACAAGTTTCTTTAAAATCCAATATTAGGTTCTTCTTGAGATTTTGACCTCGAGTTTGTTCATATTGGTTTTGGTCAAGGATGATGACAACTTTGAAGTCAAAGTTTTCTAATTGAATATGTATATCTAGTATTGGTGATTCAAGTGTAAATAGGGATTTAGATTGATCATGGATCATACTGTAGAAAATATATTCAGTAATATGGTACGGGTGTGGCTTCAATATATTCAATTTGAATATATGGAACATATGTTAGATGTT
>Ga0325410_1003944_pt1 | contig 16672 bp, 9 predicted proteins | sample PopdelMetagenome_16_FD_206182 | JGI IMG/M metagenome (GOLD analysis project Ga0325410, IMG submission 206182) | Populus deltoides microbial communities from Bellville, Georgia, United States - Xylem-PdIQD-R3 | ecosystem: Host-associated > Plants > Phyllosphere > Stem > Wood/Secondary xylem...
TTATTTTTGACATTACTATATCAAATGATGTAAATACATACATAGAATAATTTAAAGAAAAATATTTAAACAAAATTAAAAAACATGGTGAGGCCACACAAACAAATTGTAACTTGGTAGAGTGGTGCCATAACCATATCTCTCCTCGTAAGATTTTTAAAAACTCTAAAAACAATTTGACTTTCAGAACTACGAAGGAAAAGTAAAAAAATCAAATAATAAGTTGCATGATGTAATTTTTATTAAATAAAAACATATAAAATAAAAAAATATTCAATATTAAATATTCACATTTACATTTACATGTCTATCTATCTCTTGTTTTTATTAACAAGATTAGTATTTAATTAATATTAATATTTTTTTATTTACCAGTTCATATATTTTTTTAATTAAACACAAATAATATTTTTTAAATTAAAAAAATCATGATAAGAAAAACACATATCTAATGACTGCATTACCTTCTTTTCTTATATTATAAATTAATTTGAAATCTTACTCCTAGCGTACACGGGTACATGACTAGTTGAATATCCAAAGATTGGGTTAATGCTTATTTATTTTTTGAGTTTAAATTTAAAAAACGAGCTTGTTTATGAGTAAATTCTAGCCAGTAAGCCAAAATATTGATTCAAATCCATCCTACGATGAGCCTCGAGCTTTCGAAGTTCGAACCCTTCAAGTTTATTTTTTTAGCCTAATTTATATATCAAAAGATATTGTATTATAATTACAGAAGAAACTAAAACAAATAAGTTTTTTTTTTATTGTCGATTTATTGTTTTCCCTCTTATATTTTACTATTCATGTTATTGTTTATAACCTTTTTTTTCTTATAAATCCCTGAAATTTTGACCTTTAAACTTTATTTCTTTTCAATTACTTCCTTATATATTATGCTGGGGAGGTTCTATATATTTTTACTTGTTTCGATTTGCATGCTCTCATGTACTTCATACTATCCTTGAATATTCCAGCAATAAATTAAAAATATTTTTCCTACTTATATTATTCAAATGGCACATAAATATTCAATTTGGTCCCTCAAGTTTCACTCTTTTTATATTTGATCCTTGTTCTTTAAGATTTTTGCAGTTTGATCTATAAATTCATTTTTTTTATTGTTAGTCCCTCGATACTAGAAAACAAAGAGAAACTCATCATAAAAGAAGAGGAGAATGAAGCTTTTAGGTGATCAAATTTCACCATCAATAAGTGTGATTTTAGTATATTTGGTTTTGTTTTCATGAGAGAAACTCAATGGACATGGTTTCTACATTGTTAGTCCATCGAAATCAAAGTTTTTATTCAAAAAATTATTTTTATCCTCCTACTTTCTCTCATCAACCTTTCACAATTGAATTTTAATCCAAATGTATATGTTTCTTATTTTTCAGTCTTTAAATTTAAAAAAGAAGAGAAAAAATCACTGGATCACAAAGAAAAAATCAAAAGTCATTGATTGACATTGATTCCTAGCACAAAAAAGGTTTATTTTGATGTCAACAAGTTCCGTTTGAGAGGCAGAGTTTGATGATTGTTGTTTTGAACCTCAATATTGCCAGAAAAATTAGAATGAAGCTGAAAAATAAAATTTTTACTCGGTTTGATTTCGTGTTCTTGGATCGTTGTTTGTTTTTTATAGCTTGATAAATTAAGTCTTTTTGTTGTTATAAGGGCGTCATTTAGGTTTCTTAGGAAAAACAATGTTGAAAAATTGTTTTTTAACCAAATAAACCAACCCATGGCTTTCCAGCCACCATTGGTGACTGAAATCTTGGTAAGAGTAGATGATGCGTCACCTGTCTTATTTTTTTGTTTAAAAAAAGGATGGACAATAAGTTATCCGCCCCTTTCAAAAAGAAAAAAAAAAGGGTCTAGGCATGTGGGTCTGGGCTAGAGGCCCACATGCATGAGCCATTTTTTTAAGGCCCAGACACGTTTGACCACTTTTTTACTTTTTTTTGTCCTTTAATTTTTTTCCCTTCTAATTACATCTTTTATATATATATTTTTTAATTTTTCATCAACTTTTGTTTTTATATATTTAGATAAAAAATAAAATTTAAAAATAAAATTATTAAACTCAATGAAGTCTATGACTTAGGTCGCGAGTTTGACGATTTAAGCTATAAAACTTGGATCGATCCAATATATTGTCGTCTTTCTTTTTTTTTTTATTTTAGTTTTTTCTTTACATTTCATCTTTTAACTTATTTTTTTTTTGTTAAAACTTCTCTATTTGTTTTTATCTTCTCATATATTTAGGTAAGAAAAATTAAAAAAAAAACAAAATTGTTTAACCTAATGAAGTCCATGATTTAGGTTGTGAGTTTGGTGGGTGAAGCCACAAAATGAAGTTGATCCAATATATTATTGTTCCTATCCATTTTAGGACCCCACATAAATATACAAAAAAAAAAACAATACAAAATACAAAATAAAACAAAATAAAAAAATTCAGGAAAATAAAAAAATATACATCAATGGGAAGAACATGAAGAATGTCCAAAAAATTACCAAATACTAGTCATGGAGGATCAAAATATCCAAAGTTGAAAAATCAACATTTAAATTTTGACTGATAAAAGCCCTATTGACAAGAAAAATTCAATTTAGGGAGGAAAATTTCAAAATTGGATGTTTAAGAACTCAATTGGAATTTTTTTTAGGGTTTAATTGAATTTATTGAAGGCTTAATTGCAAGAAAAATTAATGTTTGAGCTCAATTTGCACTTAAATTGGAAGGAATTGAAGTCTAAGGGTTGAATTGCAATTTTGAAAAGCTAATTTAGTCAATCAGGGGCTTAATTGTATAAATATGAAAGGTTGATAAGCAATTATGGACTTGATTGAAGAAATTTAAAACCAAGGACTGAACCATAAAAGGCGTGAGATTTTAGGGGCTTATATTGGAAAAATCAGGGGCCAAATTGAGACAAATGAAAGTTTGATGGTCAGTTTGCATACATCACCAATGATCGAATTGGAAAAGACGTTGAATTTTGAGGATGACAATTGAGTTTGACAGGAGTGGAATTACATGAAATTAAAAGTTAAGAGGCAATTACAGTTACAATTAAAAGAAATTGGAAGCACAAGGATGAAATTGAAGTTTGTCAAATCCTAAATTAAAAACCCTAATTTTTATAGTTTAACCTAAACGACGGGTCACTCAGATTTAATGATGGGATTGAATGACGCGTCGTTCTACCACTGTGTACCTTCTTCTTTGATTGTTTTGGTCAATCAAGTTGGCGCTTTTAAACAAATGAATGTCAAGTTACAGACCTTCAAATCAAGCAAGGTTGGATCCAAATGAAAAGTGTGTATTTTCTCTATCAACTTCAGGTGGTAGTCAACAACGATGACGTCGAAGTCGCTTCAATGAGGCTTCAAAACTAGTCAACTCAGTTAGCTGTGATTGTGATACCCGTTATATAAAAACAACCCATTTGTCATATGTTCACAATTCAAAGTTTCTTAGAGGGTTCTTATCAAGTGCTTAGAACCTTTCTCTCAAGATTAGAAGGCTAAAAAAAACCTCACATTGGCCTCTAAGTTTTGTAAAAACCATATTTGAGTTTGTTACAAAACCATAATTGTAAAACAAACCAATAACAAATTCCAACTATTGAAATTTGTCAAAAACCCACCCATTTTTATTACAGGACCAGACATTGATCAATTATTAATTGAATCCATAAAAAAACCTAGCAAAACCTTAGAAATACCTTAGAAAATAAGAACAAAAAAAAAAAAAAGAAAAGGGAGAAGAAGAGAGGAGATAAAATACTAAGAAAAAACCTTAGTTGTGAAGGTTCATGAGCTTAGCACATGTGTTTCTTTAGCTTTGAAAGGTTTGAAATTTGTGGAGGTAAAGTTTTGCAAAAAAGAGCAAAAAGGCAACAACTACTGTTTTGAAGCTTTGAAGGTATAAACCTTCTCTAAATTGAGCTTGTATCTTGATTAATGCATGAAAAATGTTGTTTTTCTTTGCTTAATCCTGCTTTGAGTTGGTTGTTACTATTTACTGGATGTTTAAGAAATGTTTTGATGTTTGTTTTGCTAAAATGGAATAGTTTGTGGAATCTACCAAATATGGCATTAGGTTTTTCTTGTTTTTTTAAGGCTTACTAACACATGTTCTTGGTTATAGGGTCTTGTCTGAGTCTCGTGAAATGTTAAAGTGTCAATTTTAAATCTCACATTGTTGAATATGCTTGCTGTTTAGCTTTGACAGTTTTGAAGATTGAAACCTTATGCATGTTTTCTATGATTTTTTTGTTGTTTGTTTTGTTTTAAACATGTGTAGATATGGTAATGTTATTTGTGTGAGTCGAAAGCAGTAGGTTTAGAAGTCTAAAAGGTCATTTTCTAGGTTTGGCAGCTTGTTCTTCAATTCTGGGTTTTTCTGGGCAATGTTTTTGGAAAGAACATTGTCTTGGCGACTTGATTTTGACATATTTTGCTTTGTTCCTTTGCATCTAAATCCTTACATGACATCATTAGCCAATAATCTAGGGTTATTTAACATTAATAACTGTTAATTCTAGGGTTTGTGTTTTCGCATCAAACATATTTTGACCAAATCGTGATGATTCATTGATAATTGAAGTGAATGGCTACTAGATTATTGTTTCTTGCATGATTTCTAACCTCCCTGTGCCCCTAGATTTGCTATATCTAGTTTGTTTTTCAATTCATGTTTTCTAGGTTCAAGAAGAATATTCATCGTGTTCTTTATTTTTTTGGTGTTTGATCTATTTTCTTTATTTTTTTGGGTTCTTGTGTTCCTCTTAATTTAATTTGTTTTGGTTTTTTTTGGATCAAAGTAGTGGTTTATGGTTCGGTTTATAGTTAAACCAAAGGTTTCAGGTCAACTTGATCAGGTCAAAATCAGGTCAGCTGGTAAGGCTCTATTTGGTTTACCATTGTTTTGATAAAATGAATTGTGACTTAAGGGCATATTTGACAAACATGCCTTTAGCCATGTCTTGACATTTTATTTTAAAGGAGAATGAATATTTGCCAAACAAGGCCTTAAACAATAATAATAAAAATATATATATATATATATATATATATATATATATATATATATATATATATATATAAAACATACAAAAAGTTTTTATTTTTTGTATATGGCCGAAAATCCTTAAAATTATTTGAGCATTTTTTTTTAAATCTAAAATATTTTGGCATGTTTTTTTTTTTAAAATGTTACATGGATTTTACAACAAGTTTGTAAAATTTAAAAGAATTTTGGCCTATATTTCAAAAACATTAAAACATTATTTTTGGTAAGAAAATATATTATTCATTTTTAATATAAAGATAAAAAACCTACAAAAAGTTTAATATCCAAAATACTATTAGGGATAATGATTTATAATTACTCACATTTAATATAAGGATAAAAAAACTTGTATGAAGTCAATATCTAAAATATTATTGGGAGTAATACAACTCATTTACTTCTAATATAAAGATAAAGAAATGCAAAGAATTTTATCTAAAATATTACTTGGAATGACGTGGTAGTTAGGATTCCAAGTTTATCATGAAAAAAGCCTCAATGACAATTGAGGGCATTTTAACCTTTCAGATCAAGTTTTTGACCTAGAAAAACCAAAGTTTGTTCATCGTAGCAAACCCATTATAGCAGACTGATAGAAATAGAAACACCATCAAACCATAGCAAATAAAAAAAACAATGCATATTATCTTAGGTAAGACATACTAAGGGTGTTAATACCTTTTGTTTATGCAATCAGTTCCTTACCTAGAATCTCTAAAAGATTAGTTAGGGTTCCTAGTAACTATAATACTAGGTGACAACTCTCTTATCCAACCAAAAACCTCCTGGACATGTTTGAAAAGGGTCACCATGACGTCACGCTCTTGCGAGGAGGGTCTGGCAAGATGACAACTTCATTGGGGATCCTTGGATTGAACTTTGTTTTGTTTGTTTATGCCATGTGAAGACCGATGTTTGTTTATTTTTCTACTATGATTGGTTTACTTTATTTAAGAGCTTTAACATGCATTCTGCATACTTCCTATCATGAATAATGTATTGAATATGGATGAAAGGCATTTATACATCAATGATATTATTGGTGAGAGTATACATTAAAAAGCTTGAGGTTAAATGAGAGACTAACAATTTACCTTATGACTTAAGTCAATGTTTAAGTTTGTGTAAACCCTAACTCTACTCTGAGTATTTAGACTGGTAATGATTGGTCATGTTCCATTCCATTGCCTATAAGCCCTTATATTGCCTTCACGAGGGTGATCACTAGGACAACAAGAGACCCTTTTTAGAGACCAAGTAGTGAAATTACCTTTTGTCTAACATAACAGAAGTACTAGAACTATCTTTAAATGTATGCTCCGTACACATGTTTTGCATCAAGGCAAGCCCTTCATGTAGTATCTTGAGTTTTAGACTTGCGAGTGACACATTAATCTTTAGAGTTTAGGCAAGAATCAAAATTTTTATTCATCATGCAAGAGTGATGACTATGTGTTACCCCCTGAAGGGCAAACCTGCATTTAATTTACCTATTCTTTTTCGCAAGCATATTATATTTTCTTGCAACATTGGATGTTTTTCATTTGCAGAAGAAATATAGCCCCTCCAATATCCAAATCCCTTTTAGAATCCACACAAAAGGATAAAAGCATGGGCATCATGATGAAGGAGATATACATACTCATATGTATGCTTAGAAAAGCTCAGCAAGCGCTCTCCATGAAGATGCCATAAAATGCTTCAAAACATTCAATAGAAAACCTCTTTTTGCAACCAGGGTTTCAAGTACCAGCAATATCATCATTCTCTTTCTTTCAACATCAGGAGATAAACAATGCCTCTCCAAAGCTAGTGTATGCTGAGAACCTTGAAATAGTTGACGCAAATCTTGAAAAGCCAAACATAAAGAGGAGGAAGATAAGTATAGAACTAGCCTTAATAAGAAGTGAAAGGGATAACTCACTAAGCCTATTATGGGAACAACAACACCTTTTTCAGGAATTGCATGATAAGCTAAAAGCCATGTTAGATGGCAACACAGAGCAAGATCACTTAATGATTGAAATATTATAAAGAGAAGTCATTGAAAATGAATGACCAAAGAATTCCCTTGAGTTAATAAGGGCAAGATGGTTAATAAATCTCAAAGAAGTAGAAGGTATCCTTGGCTACAAGTTTAGTAACAGAAAGCTATTGGAACAAGCCTTCACGTATAACTCTTTCTTTAATAAGGAGCCATCTTTTAAGCATTTAGAATATTTAGGAGATTCCGTGTTGAACTTTTTTCTTACAAAAGAATAGTGCTTTAAATGCCCATATTTGTCACCAGGTATTCTAACATAACTTAGAGCAGGTAATGAGAGCACATAAAAGTTAGCCCAAATAGCCCTTAAACACAACTTACACCTATATTTGCGATGTAAAAAGCCTCTTCTGGAGGAACAAATTAGAAGATTATCAAAGGACATCTTACATTATCCTTTGTACTCCCGTAGACTTATTGAAGCACTAAAAACCCTAGCTGATCTGGTAGAAGCAGTTATAAGAGATGCATATGATGACAATAAACAATCCATTGACACAATATGGGAAACATTCAAGGGTGTGATAAAACCATTCATTTTCCTAGAAACACTAGGGAAACATCCTACAATTAAGCTGCATGAAACTTCCAAGAATAAGGGTCTCAAAATTGAGTTTGAGGATTCTTGGGATGAAGGATGGACTATGAAAGTCTTTATTAACTGTTAATTTATGGGCAAAGGGAAGTGTGACCATAAAAAAAAACAGCTCATAATAGGGCAGCTAAGAATGCACTAGAAAAACTGAAGGAGACCTTGGAATGCAAGGTGCCTACATGACATATGCAGGCAATATTAGACTTTGTTGAAAGATTGTTGTAATATAGGTTTTCAAGTTTTGGAAGACTATACTACACTTTTAATTTCAATATATTTGTCTATGTTATTGTTATTTTGAAATGAAGAGATGTTATTGCGAAAGTATCATTTGACATTTTTTTTTTCTCTTTACTCCGATTAATATAATGAAAATTTATCAAAATGGTTGAACTCCAAGATGCATCAAGATGCTAAGAAACACCTTCACCTTTTCAAAACATTATGACCAAATCAGTTTTATGAATTGAATTAGTTTCATTATATGTTTTTGGTTTTTATAGGATTAATTGGTTCTAATTTTCATTTTAAAAGTTTATCATAGTCTTAAGACTCAGGTTGCTGATTTGGTAGATTAATCAGGATTGATCCAAATCGATTCAATACATCACCATTTTAAATTGTTTTTAGAATCCATGTTCTGAGATTTTTTTTTAATCTTTTTTATGTTAACAAAAGTTTTGGTTAGACTTGCAGTGTAACACGAGACAATAACCTAGCCCAGTACAAATAGAATTAGGATTTTATTTTTTAAGCTATTCTATGTGCAAACAATACATAGCTCGATAAAAAATTGATTGGTCATGCCTAGCCCAATTTGGAGCTCAGCCAGGCCGGGACAATCTATGTATTAAAAATATCTTATTGAGACCTGCTCATTCATAGTTGTGTCTAGATCAGCTTGTCGGGCTACCCAGTTCATGAGCATGTTTACTTGGAGCGAGGAATTCAAAGACTTATCATAGTGAGCAAGATACATTAGTTTTATTCAAATATTATTGGTAAGATATCGAAAGAGGAATTAGAGTAGATCGTCACCATGGTATGGTCGAAATAAATAAAAGAGGTCAACTTCGCAACATTAATGATGTTTTTGTTTGTCTCAGACAATGCTAACAAATATATTATATATACACTTATTTTTTTTTTAAATGATCATAATAAAGTTGATTTGTTATTCATTGTGAAAACCAAAACTAGAAATTTTGTTGAAATTGAAGTTGTTAAAGATAATAACAATGAATTAACTAAACAAGACGATGTATTTCAAATAGATGAAGTAGTTGATACATTTTTTTTAATGATAATTTAATTGCAACATCACCTTTTCTTGTTCAAATTGAAGAAATGACACAACTTTAGACCCTAAAATAAATCATATAAACCCTGAATTTCTTTTGTTTGCTGCTTTACATGGTAAGCTGTCCCGATGTACCCCTCCATAACTAGTTCAAATCATATGAATTATTAACCCAAAATAATCAATATATATTAAAATGCTTAAACATATTTTACTTGTGTTAATCTTTTCCATTTTCCGTTAGCTACTTGTTTTCTCACAGATAGGTGAAGAAAACGGAAAACAGGAGCTTTCTGTCACCAAATTATGAAGTCATGGCTTAAAAGTCTTGCAGGAAACTGTTTTGGGTGTAGAATTTTACAACCTGATAACTTGAGCACAAAAAGGTTTATGCTAAAAATATAAAGAGGACTAACATTTAGTAGTAACCTGGAAAGTCTGGAGTAGCTTAGATTACAAAAATCCGTATGGTGAGCTTACAGATCACATCTGCCTTTGAATTTAATTAGGCTGTTGATCAAAAAAGGTAGCATCGGAATCATGCAACTTTTGGCCCCTAAATTCTACCACTTCACGTCTAGACTTTAATTACGTGAAGTCTGACATTACTTAATATATAATAATAATTGCAAGAGGTCGCTGCAATTAAGAAATTGTCCCTGGGCTGATCAAAGCATCAGCTTGATAGGTGGCTGAGCTGCTATGTACACTAAAAAATGCGAAGGCGAATCAGCTTAAAAGAACAGTTAAATAACATAAATAAATTCAGCTAACCTTCCGGTCTTTCATTTGGAACAATCAATCTTCTTTTCTCTAGGGTTTTAAACCGGTCCCTTAAAACGGTGCAGCAACCCTTTCCTGCAGTACATTCATTAGGATATCCAATTCAATTTCGAGGCAGACATGAACATGATTTATGGAAAACAAAGAACAACATGGAATAATAACATCAGTGCTAGTAAAGAAAGAATTCACAAGTGTTAGATCGACTTCTTTAGAGGACAAAAGAGTGTCCAAAAACATTTCAAATAATCAGACATGTACATGTATGAGGAACTAGCCTGTTCACCATTTTGTTGGGTTTTAGCCTTGAAATTCGGCTCGCTTAATGTCTATGTTGCATGATAAAATCTATCAAATCACTGTAACAACGAATCTGCTTAAACGGTATCAATGTATTGCAAACGTTAGCTCTAACGGTATGGAGGAAGTGTTGACAGCTTATTTATGGAGAGGTCATGGTAGTTATTCTTACAAGCTAGCTACCTTGAAAAGGAAAATGAGAAGAAGTGAACTGAACAAGATGACGGAATTAATGTGTATTCCCTTTATATGCAAGGACCAAGGAGCGACAGAAATCCCTATTTCTAATTTTATGAGCTTGTCATTTACTGATTATTGACATCAAATGACACCAGGAGTTCCCCCAAACACTTCAGTGGGAATATTGATGATATTGCTCTTTCATTCCAAAGAGTCCCAGTGAAGTGCTCAGGGGAACTCTAGGGGACACCTGATTTATGCACCATCGAACCTATACTATATAACTAATCCTTGATGTTTATATGCTCAGTATGGGTCATCAGCCATGCTATTTATAGGAACTGTTCTATACAGCAGCTAGCAATACATAGTGGACCTGGACGCAAAACTAGGTCGAATGGGTGGGAGATTTGGTCGATGAAGAGAACAATTACACTCTCTCCTATTCTATGATGATGTCTATCCAGCCTTTCCCTTTCATTTATTCGAGAAAGATCATACTTAGATTCTAAAAGTATAAATATATTACACGAAAAAGGTTCTATCCTTTTCGCACCAATGTATTGCTGTCTTTGCATTGATCCAGCACTCCAACCCAAGCATCTAGCTAGCATGAATCTAGACAGTGTGGGCAGCATTAGAGGAAGAGAGCAATTTCCTCTTCTCCATTTTATCCCCTATGAATCTTTAATTTCATCTTCTTCCTTTTCTAGAATTTCCTAACATCATATAAAGCTGGATAATGTATAAGAACGTGCGGAAAATTCATGGCCACTCACTCACTGAACCTAAATAACATTCATCGAGTCCAAATTCTGACCAGGTTCAATTTTATCTCTTCGATGGTTTTGTTCTCAAGAAACCTTCACCATAGTCAAATATTTATCCCCTGTTTGTTTTACAAAAATCACTTTTAAATCTCTTTTGTATTTATTTATTATTAAAAAAGTTAGTCAACAGAAAACACTTATTTTCAGTCAAAGAAAAATTTAGCTTCATGTTATTTACTGATTATATCAAATTTGATCCTCAAACTTTTGATTGCTATATATTTTGTTTTGATTTTTTTTAATTTCATTACTTAGAATTTGATTTAATTTGATTTTTATATCAATTTTGGTCATTGTTTTTATAATTATTATTTATTTTTTTCTTATTATTTTCTTAATTGAAATTTTTTATCTATTAAATTTGGTTCTTATATTTTTTTATTGTTATTTATTTTATTTTAAATAATTTATGAAATTATATTTTTTTTTAATTTCATCATCTTTCAACTTTTTATCTATTAGATTGGATCTCTACTATTTTGATTGTTATTTATTTTATTTGAGATAATTTATGAAATTAGATTATTTTTTTAATTTCATTCTCATTCAACTTTTTAATTTGCAAGATTCGTTCCTTATTGTTGTTACCTATTTTTGGGTTCCCACAAAAAAAAAAGAAAATACAAAAAAAAAAAGAAATATATTCAGAAGAAATAAAAAATAATAGAAGCAAGAAAAGGATGCTGAAATGCCGAAAAAAGATCAGAATTGGTTGAGGAGGTTTAGAAATGCAAGAATTGAAATTTGACGTAATATTTTTTACTAATGAGAGCCTTGTTGACAAATAAAATTCAAGTTGAGGAAGAAAAGTCCAAAATAAGATGTTTATGGACTCAATTAAATTTTATCTAAGGTTTAATTGAATTTATGGAGGGTTGGATTGTAAGAAAAATTGATTTTAAAGTCAATTTAGGTTTTTATTGGATGAAATTAAAGTTCTGGGGTCCAATTATAATTTTGAAGAGTTAATTTGCTCAAATCATAGGTTTAATTGCATAATTATTGAAGTTTGATGGCTAATTAGGGACTTAATTGAAACAATCCAAAACCAAGGACCAAACCAGAAAAGGCGCTAAAATTAAGGGACACAATTACAATTTTTCCAGGGGCTTAATTAAAAATTGCAAAAAACTTCAATGACCAAATCAGAAGTATCATTTGAGTTTTGAAACGGCGCCGTTTCCTTGAACACTATTCATTATCTCCTTCAGAAGCTGTTCGGAAGCTGTTTTAGCAGTAAAAGCTGAGATACGTTTTTTTCAGCAAATGCGCTAAATTGCTTCAGTTATGGGGCACAGTTTAAGGCTGTGATCCCTCTATCCGTTACCATCTTTCTACAATAAAAGCATGCATCCTTTGGCTATAAAAGCGAGAGGGGAGACAACAAGAAAAGGGGGGAGAAGGACCGTGGTGGAAAACCAGGAGGGGAAACCAGAAGGGAATGACATAGGAAAGAAAAAAAAAAGACAGTGAGAGAGGGGATAGACAGAAGAAGAGACGACGAATAGGAGACAGACACAGGGGAGAAAATAGGATAGAACAGAGGGAGACCAGGAGGAATTAAATTAAGAGAGCAACGAAATACGAACTGAAGAAGAGAAGAATAGGGGCAGAACATCAGGAAAAAAACAAGAGAAACAGAGAAAGGAAAACAAGGAACAAAGGAGAAGAAACTGAAACAGACGAAAGCACAGAAGAGACCAGCTAGCACGCCTTCGCTATCACCTTCGCCCCTTTCGTTTCCAGTTCCAGGTATGCGTTTTTCGTCTCTGTGCATGCGATTTCCTTTTGCATTTTTACTGTTCAAGTGAATTATAATTCACTTAAACAGTAAGTACTTGCATCCTAAAGCCAGCGGGGTCATTGGCTGGGTCCAGCCCAGCTACATGGCCGGGCTGGACCCAGCCCAAAAAAAAAATTCAAAAAATTATTTCAAAAACTCTGTGATTTTCCGTAATTTTTTTACTGTATTTTAATTAATATCGGTTTGTATTTTTATATTGTAAAGATACAAATATGGTATTAAAATACCCGGTTTTTGTCAAGACATTGAAAAATAAAAAATAAAAAATATATTTTTTTTATGCATACGACCAAGTCTCTCTAAAAAAATAATTAAAAAATCATATTGTATTTAAAAAAAAAAGTTTTAGCATGCATGTTGAACTTTAATAACAAGTTTATCAAAGTTACAAGAACTAGGCCAATATTTCAAAAAATTTTAAAAATTTATTTTGTTTTCTTTTAATATCTAGGGTTATGATCTTATACGTAAGACGTACTCCGGATATTAAATTCTTTTGTTGAGGTTAGAACGGTTAGTCTTTTTTTCCAATAAGATAAGGATCTCCTTACCGAGGAGAACTTTTCTTAAATCACAAACGGACCAACAGCTAGAAAGCATGACAAGACTTTAGATTTATCAGACAATAAAATAATGCAGCTTACCTTAGGTTGGACGTATTTGGGGTGCTAATACCTTCCCTTTACCCAATCAGTCCCCGTACCCGATCTCTGAGACCAGTTAGGGTTCCTAGTAACCAAAATACTATATGGCGACTCCCATTCTATTTTTCCACTAACAGAAGACAAAAATTCCTTGTCCCCCCACATTTACCACATTAGACATTGATTTTGAGGGTTGATATTTTTGCCGCGACGCCGCACACGTGCGACAATTATTTTAATAAACTTGAGAAAAATATTACTAAGTTATTTTCCAGCTCATTTTCGATGACATAACCAAACATTGCAAAATATTTTCTAATTTATTTTTCATGAAACCACAAAATATCAAAAAATAATTCACTTTTTAGGAATTTATTTTCCAAGAAAACAACTTTTCAAAAGAAAACTACTTTCCAGCAAACAAACGAGGCCTTAGTTGTAACAAAGAAATAAAGTGCATGTCGACTTCCTGACCTTGGAGATTCCGTGCCCACTTCTGGCCTATTCTACTCCCTTAATTGATGAAGGCAAAAGAACAACAAGACAACATCATATAATAAAAAATAAAAAATAGATTGAATTTGGGTTAAAACACAAATTACTCTAAAAATTTATTTAATTTCTGCAATAATAATATGACCACGTTTGCCCCTAAAGAGGTTTATGATGATATTTATAAACTAGAAAAACTAACCTAAAATAAGAAACAACATCAAAATCCTAAAATATAAAGGAAAGTAACATAAAATCCTAAAATAAATAATTTTAAAAAATAAGTAGGAAAAATAACAAAATTGGTCTGAACAACAACTTCCGAGCCTAATTTCAAGAGATATATGGTCTGTTGAGCGACATAGTGGCTTAACAAAGGAAAACAACCTATAGAATCTCATGCTAAAATTTGAACCCGATCCACCAGTCGGATCTCTTACTATCGCCATTTTAAGCTATTATTCAAATTTGACGCGATCAAACTTTCTGTTGGGTTTAAACCTATCCCTTTGGCCCATGAAAACATTTAATATGCCATTCACATAACCTGTTTGAGGCAAATCCCTATATAATTGATAAGAACCTCAAATGTCTATAAACCCGACTACATCATTTTTAACGAGTTGGAAAGAACTCGTCCTCGAGTTTTGGGCATTATATTGTCAATGTTGTTAACCATTTTTGGACCTTTATTGTGCAATAGACTCATAAAAAGTAGGTTAAAAATCAATTCCCAAACACCACCCTTAATCTTAACAGTCCCATTACTAATCATCGATGACTTTTTTCCACACCAAACCCTTTCCAAACTCTTCACCTCCTTTCTCTCTCCTACCTCTTATTTTGTCTTTTCCTTCTTCAAAAATCTAGATAAAAACAACTTATTCTTACCATTTTCTTCAACAATTGCCTCTTCCTTTTTAGTTGCCAATAATATATGTTTTTTTTTATATTGAGGGTATATGTAATACGCCTCCCATCAAACACAACATTACTATCTTATTGTCAAGCCTTTCTTAACTGTATATGATACACATCCATAGCCATCAAAGCATACCAAATATTATCAAAACAATTTTTACCTATGAAAAATGAAACAAAACAGTGTTTGTCCATGATTACCTTGTTATCTTCACTTATCCATTTCATTTTGTAGGGGATGGGTTGTTATTTTATTTTAAGCTGCAACTTCTCTACTTCGGTTGACACTATATTCTCATAATTATCACTGTCAATAATTAGAATGCATACTTTTTCATCGATAATACAAGTTGTTTGGAAGATGTTAGAGCACAACCAATTTCTATTTCAAATCACCCTTAGATGATAGCATGATCTTTCAAACAACTAGAGTAGTGTTGCCATCTCCATTTAAAATCTCTTAACTACTATCAAAACCATCATAAAAAGGATTAGCCACATCATCCATAAGCTCCTCCATCAACATATTTTTTCCTGGACGACTCTTTCGTTTACTACACTACTTGTTCGATGCCCCAATTCTCCATAACTATAACAACGAATCCTGAAAGCTAAACAAGAATTCTAACCAATTGTCTATTAATTTTGCTGAGGATATCTATTTTTGGGAGAGGTTGGTCAGATTATTGTTGGACCCTCCTCTATTGTACTGGTATGCCTGAAAACCTTTGTTTATAGCCTCAGTAGCTTGCTGCTTCTGCTTCTCCACCATCAAGACCCATTGATATACCTCTAAAATGTCCACGTCCTGGATGGATTGTCCTAACCCACTCGGATATCTTTCCACCAACTGTTCTTCAATTTCTGTCAAGTCATTCCTAACCAACGATTAATAAGATTTATCAATATAATCGTAGATAGATTTACCTCCTTGTTTTAATGTGTATAGCCTTTAGTACAAGGTATAAGTATAGCCAAATGGAAGGTAGTGCTCCCTTAACTTTTTTTTTTTCCCAATCATTGATTCCCAGCTTTCCTTGCATCTTTCGTATCCTTTTTAACTATTTCCATTATGCATGTCACATCGTGGTTGATGTCAAAGATGAATAAACTGATTATTTTAGAGTCATTATATAGTAATTAAGGAAACTAGAGATCCTAAATAGATATTGGCTTCCTCAAATATTCATGTATTAAAATAATTATGCTTAAAGAAAGGTAGATATTATCCTTATCGCATCCTTTCAATGAAAGGTTATTGTTGTTTGTGTTTTTTCTAAATTATTCTATTTTGCTTTATAGAATCATGATGTTAATCCTTATTTGTAGGAGATTTTATCGAAACAAAAAATTAGTGAATTTTGTTTTTTATTTTTTTCATGTGTCAGCCCAGTTATAAAACCCCAAGCATGCATGTAAAATATTTTTGTGTTTGTATTTTGAGAATTATAAAAAAATAATAAAATATGCGAAATATATCTTTTGGATTTTTCTTTTCTTTTAAAAGAACACAAAAACAGGCAGGGAGCAAGTTAGATCATGGATTCACCGAGAGGTCTGCTCGTCAACTCTCCAACAGCCACTAATAAATCGAAGAAGAAAAGAGGCTTTTAAAGATCCACCGGTCAAAACCCCAACATAAATACTTAAGACATGGAATGAACCTGGGCATCTCAGCTTGGTTTGCAAAACA